>Ga0209311_1000020_pt1 | contig 281162 bp, 189 predicted proteins | sample AD_UKC045_MetaG_FD_184417 | JGI IMG/M metagenome (GOLD analysis project Ga0209311, IMG submission 184417) | Active sludge microbial communities of municipal wastewater-treating anaerobic digesters from USA - AD_UKC045_MetaG (SPAdes) (version 2) | ecosystem: Engineered > Bioreactor > Anaerobic...
TGCAGACATGATAACAAAGCCGGTAAAATTACCAGTTAATATTTTAGCATCGATGCTTTATTCATATTCATAGTGATTTTTACTACATAGAATTTTATTATTTCTTTTTCTAATGTCCAAACTCGAGACCACGTCATAAATGACGTGGCAATAAAGTAAAAATGGTGGGATAGAATCCCACCCTACCCAAATTTTTGGGTACTACCCCGACCCTATCAATCAGGTTGTACAAGGCGTACCCCACTGCTTCGTCTCACGTCTCACGTTTGACGTTTGCCGTCTCACGTCTCACAATTCAATCCCGGTTCTGACCCGCAGCATACGGCCGGGCATGGGATAGCTGTCGACCAGGATATAATCCTTATCCGCAACATTCAACACGGATAACACCAGGCTGACATGTTTAAGATATGGCAACGGACGTAGCGCCAGGTCGGCGTTCAGCAAGGTGCAGGCATCGAGTCGTTTGGTGTTCATTTCGTCGGCATAACGCTTGTCCAGGTACGTCATGGTCAGGGTGATGTGCAACGATTTCCAGGCTGCGCCGCCGACCACTCCGGTGGACCACGGGGCGCGGTAGATCAACTGTTTATCGTTGACGCCGGCAACCCCGCTTTTATTGATAGCGGACAGGCGCGTTACATTCATATCCAGCGAAAAATAGCGGCTGATATGCGGCAGAGACAGGCTGAATTCGCCGCCGCTGAGTTGCGCGGCACTGACGTTTTGCGGCATCCATTTGCCGGAAGCGGCGTCGACTCCCCAGTTGATCAAGTCTTTAGCATCTTTATGAAAATAGCAGGCATCGATAGATAATCCACCAATAACCGGCAGTGCGCCGCGTAGACCGAATTCATAGTTATCGGAACTTTCCACTTTTAAATCCGGGTTGCCTTTGGTGTACATATCTTCGTTCCAGTACAGGTCGTTGAACGTCGGCGCGCGGAATGAGCGGCCGATGCTGCCGCGTACTCCCAGGTAAGCGGCGCCGGGTCTGGCCAGCAACACCCCCAGTCGCGGGTTGATCGTATTGCCGAAATCGGAGAAATGATCGTAACGTATAGCCGGCATAACAAAGAGGGACAAGGAAGACATGGCCGGCAGCAGGTGGAATTCGCCATGAGCAAACAGCGCCGTGTTGCTGCGCTCATGTTCGCCGACATCCTTGCCTGTGCCGTTATCCTGCTGAAAAGTTGCCCCGGCGATAAATTTCTGTCGGCTGAACTGCAGATCGTTTTGCAGGCTCGCACCCGCCGACGCGGCGTCATTATGGCTATCGGTCGGCCACCAGGGATTCTCATCGATATAGTGTACATTATGGGTGTGGTAAAAACTGTTCACCCGCAGCGCCCAGGCGCGGGACTGCCGATGAGCCACATTGAGATGGTAACGGGCGGTCTCATCTTCCTGGCTGCCGTTAACCGTGGGATTATTCAAAGCTCCGGGAATGCCACGCTCGGTAGAGGTCCATTCGCCGAGGGCGTTGATTGTGGTGGCCGGGGAGATAGTCCAGGCCAGTCTGCCGAATACAGCGTTTTGCTCCAGCGCTGAATTTTCACGCTGTAGAGTTTTAGCGGCGCCGCCTGGCGCAGCAGGGGTACGGTAATCAAAATCGCCGTCGCTGTCGGTGCGGTGCGCGGCCAGCATATAACTAACAGCGCCCAGCCCCTGGTTTATACTCAATTCTTCTTTGCTCAGGCCAAAAGAACCGACCATGGCATTGAGCGAACCATGCAGAGCGCCGTCGGCTGCCGGTTCCTTGCTGACCAGGTTGACCACTCCAGCCATAGCATCGGCGCCGTACAGCGAAGAATAGCCGTCCTGCACCACCTCAATTTTTTCAATACTTTGCAGGGGAATAATGCCGAGGTCGATGCCGCCGTTAAGCGGTGAGTTGATACGCTGGCCGTCCCACAATATCAACACCTGTTCGTATGAAGAACCGCGCAGGGATAATGTCTCCATAGCCCCGGTTTGACCATAGGCTTTGAACGTAGCGCCCGACACCGGCGCCATAGCCTCCGCCAGGGTGAGCGGTGTTTTATTCTGCAGTTCGGCGGTGGAAATGATCGCCCCGGAAACCGGCATATCGCGCAGCAGCGAGCGGCTGCGTGAGGCTGTGACCATAACGCTTTTGCCCTCTACAACTGTTGGCGTCAGCAAAATTTCTACATTTTTATCCGATTCATTGACCAGGCGCAGATCAGGAATGATTTCTGCACGATAACCCATGCAGGAAACAACAAGAGTGTAAACACCGGCCGGTAAATTGTTAATTTGAAAGACCCCGTCGGTATTGGTAGCTGCGCCGGCTGCCTGGCCCTGCACCTGCACATTAACATCCGGCATGGGCTGCCGGGTAACAATATCCAGCACGCGACCGGTCATGGTTCCCGCGATAACGGGAAAAGACGTTAACGCATAACAAAATACGAGTACTACCGTGAATTGATAAAGCTTTTTCATCTCTCCTCACTTTCAAAAGGAATCAGGTTTTAAATGGCCGGCAAAAATACACCAGAAACGATCCTTTTCCGGCAAGTGCAATGCCGTCATGCAAAATTCAATGAATTATAGTGGATGATAAAAAAGAGATGAATAACTTGTAGCGGCAGGAATGAACAAAGCTGTTTGTGAATGATTGATTGCTTTGATCCTGAAAGTTATCGGCGCGCCTTACCCGCGAAGGCTGCTCACTCTGTCATTCCGGCAGGTCTCCTGGCTTGGGGCATGGCCTTGAACCGCGTCTTCCCGGTTTCCCAGTGACTGTACAAGCTGCGGCCTGTACGCGCGGCTCTTGTATCCCTTTACAGTAGCGGGGCTGCGCCGGATTTGCACCGGCTTCCCTGTTAGTTCCGTTACGAAACCGGAAAGTTTATCGCTGATAATATAGAAAAGTCCGGCAAAATTGGCAAGCGAAAAATGTCTAATAACGTCAGATTTTTTCTAATAAAGAATTATCTGCAGATGTCGCAGATTTACGCAGATAGAAAATCCGGCCATCAAGCAGGTCTCATAAAAAACGAACGGTCGTCGAGTGGGCCCGCTTTGCGGGATTCATCTTCCGGCCCGTATCGAGACGCCCGCTCGGACTGGGGATGTTCCCCAGTCCGCACATTAAGGCAGGACATGCTGTCCTGCAAAAAATATACAGTAGGCACAGCCTCCCGGTATGATCGTCCCGGAGCAAAGCCCGGTGGCGATCTATTATTTTGCAGAACCGTCCCCCAATACGAGGTGGCGTTGATGGCCCTGGACTTCCTAGTCCAGGGCCAAATTTGGAAACGGGATTCAATCCCGTTATGGGATTGGAAATCCCAATCTACTATCCGCCCTGGATTATGAAATCCAGGGCGATCAGGGACAAGAGTATGCAGTAGGCACAGCCTCCTGGCCTTGGGCATCCCAGGGTGCAACCCTGGGACGATCATAATGACCGGACGCATCGAGACGCCCGCCAAAGCAAATAAATTTACGGCCAAATGTTCGGCCTTATCATCCGCACCGGATACATATCCGGCGCGATCTTGAATTCAGCAGGACAACATGTCCTGCCCTATTTGGCGGCTTGGGACGGATTCCCAGGGCGAGCCAGGCGTTTTGATTTCCAGGTGCGTAGCGCTTGAATTACTTGATACAATTTTTTACCATTTTCCCATCATGCAAAAAACGAAATCCCTTGCGATTCAATGTAAATTTCCTAGATTAGCAATAACAGCATTACCCTTGTTGCCAGTGAGTTCATTTTGTGGAGCCTGCGTTCATGGATATTTCAATTATCATTCCGGTACTTAACGAACAGGAAAAGATCGGCAAAGACCTAGCCAATGCAGCGGCATTTTTACATAATAATAATTTGCGCGGGGAAATCATTATTGTCAGCGACGGCAGCAAGGATAACACCGTGCAGGTTGCCCGTAGTGCCAATTGCCCGGCAGCAAGGGTGATCGACTACCGGCCAACCCGCGGCAAGGGTCATGCAGTCCGCACCGGCATAAAAGACTCGCAAGGCGAGGTTGTCCTGTTCATCGACAGCGGCAACACCATACCATACACGAATGTCGCAGCCGGCCTGCACATGATTCGGGACGGCCGCTGTGATATTGCCCACAGTTCACGCTATTTGCCACACAGCCGGATCGTTGCGCCGCATATCTTGCCGCGACGCATCGCGTCGTTTGTGTTCAGGAAAATTCTCTTGCTCTTCATGGGGCTGCCCATGCGCTTTACCGATACCCAGTGCGGATTGAAAATTTACAAGGGAGAGATTGCCCGGCAATTGTATGGTGAGTGTATTACTGATGGCTTTATGTTTGATATCGAAATTATTTTGCGGGCGCAAAGGCAGGGGTATAAAATTTGCGAGTTCCCCATCGAATGGACCGCCGATCCGGATAGCCGGTTATCCATGAGCCGCACACCGTTGAATATGCTGAAGGAATTGCTGCGCATAAAACGGGCATTGGCGGGGAGCCGGTGACGAAGTTAGTTTAGTTGCATGTTGCCGTATAGTTTGCAGGGCAAAATTCTACCCACCATTTTATTTACGCAAGTGTGTAGGGTGGGATTCTATCCCACCATTTTATGACCGCAAGGCGTTCAGCAGGACAACATGTCCTGCCGTATTTGGCGGCCTGGGAAGGATTCCCAGACCGAGCTAAAATCCTTTCATTGCCACGATCTTTAGATCGTGGAATACCCCAAACAAAACAACCAGGCTTTAGCCTCAATAAACTTATTTGACTAAAGTCATTCATCTCCTTTCCTCAAACCACGACATGAATGTCGTGGCAATTAAAATTACAGTTTGTAGTCCTGGCTTTAGCCAGTTACACCAAAAACCGCCTGAAGGCGGGACAACGAACAAATGAAAGGCTGACATCGAGTAGGAAGGTCGAGTCTGGTGAGACCGGACGAATCGAGACTCCCACCGGGGCACAAGTGTGTAGGGTGGGATTCTATCCCACCATTTTATGAACGCAAAGCGTTAAGCAGGACAACATGTCCTGCCTTATTGTGCGCCCTGGGAAGGATTCCCAGACCGAGCTAAAATCCTTTCATTGCCACGATCTTTAGATCGTGGAATACCCCAAACAAAACAACCAGGCTTTAGCCTCAATAAACTTATTTGACTAAAGTCATTCATCTCCTTTCCTCAAACCACGACATGAATGTCGTGGCAATTAAAATTACAGTTTGTAGTCCTGGCTTTAGCCAGTTACACCAAAAACCGCCTGAAGGCGGGACAACGAACAAATGAAAGGCTGACATCGAGTAGGAAGGTCGAGTCTGGTGAGACCGGACGAATCGAGACTCCCACCGGGGCACAAGTGTGTAGGGTGGGATTCTATCCCACCATTTTATGAACGCAAAGCGTTAAGCAGGACAACATGTCCTGCCTTATTGTGCGCCCTGGGAAGGATTCCCTGGGCGAGCAGAGAACATTGAGGGAACAATTTACAGGCATTATTGCACAATATCTCCATAGTAATAAACTTTTTCAGCGCCCGGCTGAGCGTTCTCCATTTCGATGATAACTGCCTGAAATTCATGATGAGTACGGCACAATTGCCCAATCTCATCCAGCGACATGACCATAAATGCCGTGGACAGCGCATCACCGCTTGCGGCATCCGGCGAGAACGCCCAGGCTGCGCGCTGAATAGTAAGAGGCCGGCCGCTGCGCGGATCGATGATATGATTGCCTTTTTGCAGTCCCGAGCCGTTCATACAACGGTTATGCAGATTAAACTGCCGTAACGGGGCATAATTTTGAAAGGGATTGCTGATCGACACCGGCCAGCCGGTTTGCCCGCTCATGCCGCCATGCGCCCGCACCGAAGAGAGGCCGCCGTGTAAAATATAATTTTCGATATCCCATTCCGCCAGGCTTTCGGCCATGCGGTCAACGGCATAGCCCTTGCCAAAGCCGCCCAGGTCTATATGCAATGGCGAATGCTTTATTTCTACCGAATAATCCGCATCATTCAGTAATAATAACGTCTTACCCCGGTTCTGCATTAAAGCTTGCAGTTCTTCCGCAGCAGGATTTTTTAATTTTTTGTCTTTATCCAGCCAGCAGTCCATCAACGCGCCAACGGAAATATCAAACGCGCCGCCGGTGAGCATATACATGCGGTTACATTCCTGCAGGCAGGTAAAGGCATCCAGGCCGATCACCAGTTTGTCCCCGGTTTTGGCGCTGTTGATGCGGCATATATCGCTGTATTCCAGAAAGCGGCTCAGCGCTTTTTCCAGGTTATCGGCAACCTGAAAAGCCGCCCAGGCCGCCTGCTGCGCATAGGCGCGGTCGGGATGGTCGATGATTATTTCAAATATCGTTGCCATTGCCTGGTGAGTGAAACGATGCGGGGAAAGAGGCGGACGGTTAATATCCGGCCGATCTGCAGACGGGGTTGATGGGTTCGGCATAAGCTATCCCGCTCACTGTCCGTTAGCGGGTCGTTCGGCTTCGCAGCGTTCCCACAACTCACGCTGCACATAGCCGCGAATCTCGATGCGGGGACGAATTTCCATATAACCGTCGAATAACGGGGTATACAAAGTTTTTTCTCCCGGCGGCGGGACTTCGTATAATTTATAGATTATATCCTCCTCTACCTGCGGTAATGCCAGTATAACCGGCGCGGCCGGCGTCTGCATATCCACAGCGTTCCACCAGCCGATGTTGGGGAATTCGCGCAAATACCACGGCAGCGGCCAATAGTCGGCGCCGGGGCAAACCACTTCGATGACCATGTTATTGCCATCCGGATGTACGCCGGCTATGGCTTTTATACGATCGCGGATAGCAAAAACATCCGGCCCGGGATGCGAATACACCCAGGGATTGCCGGGATCGTAGTAATATTTAAAATTGTTTTGCCATGCCTGCCAAGCAAGATGCAGTCCTGCGGCAGAGAGTATGACAAGGAGAATGATTTTCTGCGCAATTTTTGTTTTCCGGTTCAGCAAAAACGCCATACCGATACCGGCGCACAAAATAAAACCGTGTAAAAAACCCAGGGCAATCCAGGGAGTTTTATAGGGAATTGCCGAATAGATAACGGTTAATATGATTGTATACAGGGCAATGAAACGCAGCAGCAACAGGGATTCACGGCGAAACCCCTTGCCGCGCAGAACTGCAATGATACCGATAATGCCTGTAATAAGGATAAATGCTTCCGTCCACAGCGGTTGGCCGGGATTATGATTAAAAAACAGCAGTTTGAAATAGTAATGCCAGGGATAAATGTGGAAATCGAAATTACCGGCTTTATGAAAATAAGAGGCGTAGGTCAGGTATGAATCGATTATGCCGCGCGGATTGGTAAGAAATGCCGAAAACAGCAGCGCGGAGATGAGCATTGCGGAAACAACTGCAACCGCAACCGGACGCGGCGCCAGCAGTTTATTAACCTGCGCCCACGAATACTCTTTTCTGCCCCATAACAGCCAAACCAGCAATAACGCCAGACCCATTGCGGCCAAGGGGAAAACGCAGGTTTCCTTGCTGGCGTGCATCAGGCCAATACTTATCCCGGCCAGCAGCGCCCAGCGTAATTGCCGGGTGATAAAATACTTGTACCCGCAGACCATCACGGCAAAGCTGAATGCCACCAACAGAATTTCCATTATATAATATCGACTGTAAAACACCATCGCCGGTGAAAAAGCGGTTAAAAAAGCGGCGCCAAGAACAGCCGGCCAGCCCAAACTTTTTCGCCATCCCCAAAGCAATACAACCAACAGCCAGCCAAAGAATACCGGGACAATGCGCAAAGTACTTTCGTGCAGTTGCCGATAGGTATGTTCAGCTTTTAGCCAGGCGGGAATGAGGGTAAAATAGTTAAGCGCCGGACCATGATATTCTTGACTGTCATAGATATATTTATGATGCTCGAGCAGGTCGCCGAGCTTGACGGCGTGGATTGCTTCATCGGTGTGCAGGGGACGAACAGCAAGCCGCGGCAGGCGTATTGCCGCCGCGGCCAGTAAGATCAATATAAACGCAATTATATATCTGCGGCTGGTTTTCACTGTACCGGTTTGCCGAAAACTTCAACTTCGATATAGTGGTTGGTGTCGTTATTGTTGTTGCCGTTGCTGAACAGGCGGACATAACGTCCCTGCACGCCTTTGGCATCGATCAGTTTGCCTTCGGCTGTTTCAACATAGTGTTTGTCCTGTCCTACACCCAAACCGGCGGAATTATCAATATCATTATTAAATATGGTTTTAACATTTTTAACAAAATCCGGGTCATCGGCAACCTGGGCAATTACATCGAAATAAATACGCGGCTGTTTGTGAAAATGCCAGACCACGACGGCATATATATTATATTTTGCGCCCAAATCAACCGTAACATGCTGCAGGAATGGGCCCAGTTCCACATAACTGCCGTCGGCGGCTTCCTTGTCGCCATCGGTGATCATATCAATTTCGCCGATAATCGGTTCTTCATCAGTGCTGGCGACCGGTTTTTCAAAAGAAACCAGTTTGGTGCCGGCCGGGGCTAAAAACGCCGGACGGGCTTTGCCCAACGGCTTTTCCAGGTTCGGGACATTCAGGTTCTGCGGGGTGCCGACAAACATGGGTTTGGGTAATTTAATATCAATCGGCTTTAAATCTTCCGCATTGGCATTAACACTGAGAATATCCGCGGCCAGGAAAGAAAAGACAAAAATAAACAGACCCGTTAAAACCAGGGTTCTTACCAGGATGTTCTTTACCATTTTATTACTTCTCCTTTTGTATAATGACTTGCTGTTAATTCAACGATATATTAAAATAAATTGTTTCCTTAATTGCTAAAACAGGGTTAACAACTTACAAATTTCTCACTTTATCATCAAGCTTTTTATGTGTTTTCTCTTTTATAATCCATTTTGTCCGGCGTCCAGCTAACGGGCTATTTGACATAAACGCCGTGCACTAGATAATGATACACGGCGTTTGTGAAAATATTCATTCCGGCTAAAGGCAGCGGTTCGTTAAATCCGTTCTGCTAAAAGCTCAGAGTGATTTGATCTTGATATTACGAAACCAAACCGGCTGACCATGATCCTGAAAGCCGATATAACCGGAGCGGGGCATATCTTTATAAGCCGTTTCGAATTTATTATCCGTGCCGTCGGGGTTCTTGCCCTTTTCCGTCCATTTGTTCAAATCCATGGCGATGATCTGTTCGCCATTCATTACAACGTAAATTTTATTGGCCTTGCAGGTGATCGTATAACGGTTCCATTCACCGGCCGGCTTGACTACTGTTTTTGCCGGGGGCATACAATCATATATAGCCCCGCACATACCGTATTTGGTGCCGTCGGTGGTTTCGTGCACCTGTACTTCGATGCCGGTATGCACATAGTTTGCCAGGTCGCCGGTGCGGAAAAAGATGCCGCTGTTGGCGCCTGCCGACACTTTAAATTCCAGGTCGAGAATAAAATCGCCATACTTGTCTCTGGTCCAGATATAATCGCCGCCATGCCAGGTTAAAACCCCTTCACCCACAGTCCATGTGCCTTCTTTGCATTGCGCATTGGTCAGGTCGTCGGCAAACAGGTTTTTCCAGCCGGAAGGCTTGAGAGCAGCGGCAACGGTGTTGAAATAAGCGACCGACGGGCGAATTTCCGGAAGCGAGTTATCCCAATTGTATTCATACTCGATAGAAAACGCGCCGGCAAACTTTTGCTTGTGCAGTTCGGCGAGGATTGCTTTTATATCCGCTTTGCCGGTTCCCCACACCACATCATGCGCCTCTTTGTTGCCAAATTCGTTCAGATCTTTCAGGTGCATACTGATAATGCGACCTTGCAGTTTTCGCAAGGCTTCCACCGGGTGGATGCCGGAACGCATCCAGTGGCCTGTATCGCCGCACGCGCCGATCCATTTACTGCGGTCTTTACAGACTTTGAGGACTGTTTCGGGATTCCAGTAATGGGAAGGCTCCGGGTGGTTGTGAATAGCCACCTTGATCTTGTATTCCTGGCATAATTTATCGATCAGTTCAAAAGCATCTTCGGGCGGTTCGGCGACGATGGTTTCGATGCCCATATTTTTGGCAAAGTCGAATACCTGGCGGCATTCCGCTTCGTTATTCGGCAGGTTCACCACGCCATAATTGAGCAATTGCAAACCGCGTACTGCCAGTTGCTGTTTAACCTGTTCCTGTAGTTCCGGGGACATGGTATGGATCATTTTCGCTTCCGGGTTTTCCGTGCTCAGCGCCTGGCCCGGATACGCTTCGACCCAATGCAGGCCCAGTGAAGCGATTTTATCAAGCGCTTCATAAAAAGTAAAGCGGTTAAAAGTATAGGCCTGCGAACCCAGCTTCCAGCCATCATACACATCGGCGGCGGGATGGTGGTTGACAGGCAATTCCACATCCGCCGCGCCGGCGGAAACCGCCAGCGCTGCCGGAATCAGGAATAACATTATTATATACATAAACAGTGACTTCTGCATAATACTTACTTTACCTCATGTGTGAAATTATAATGACCAGCCGTCCCGGTATTCCATTTTCAGGAACTGATTAGCTTCGGACAAGTTGGTGAACTCGAATTTTACCGGATCCCATTCCAGGATGATGTTTTTATCTTTCATCCGCGTGGCAATATTGCCCAGCAGCATGGTTTCGGTCAATGGCCCTGAATAGCTGAAATCGGTTGTGGATTTGCCGCCGTTTTTAATCGCTTCGATCCATTCCAGGTAAATACCGGGTGAGCGTGGAATGGTTTTGGCCGGACGGGTGTATTCTTTCATTTTGGTTTCGGGTATAAGCCGTGGATTGCTGCCGTAGCAACTGTGCATCAGTATACCCTTGTCGCCAATGTAAAAAACGCCGCCGTTCCAGTCGCCCATCATCCGGTTTGCTTCCAGTTGCAGCGGGCGCGGCGGAGTGAGACCGCCGTCGTACCATGACAATTTCACCGGGGGCATATTACCCCTGACCGGGAAAGTGTAATGGACGATAGACGCCAACGGAAAGGAATCCTCGGTCATTATTGTCGAAGAGGATTGAATGGTGGTCGGGTGCTCCAGTTTGAGCGCCCAGTAGGGGTGGTCAAGAATATGAGCGCCCATATCGCCGACCGCGCCGGTGCCGAAATCGAACCAGCCGCGCCATGAGAAAGGACAATATGCCGGGTGGTAGGGACGCCACTTTGCCGGGCCCAGCCACAAATCCCAATCCAGGGTTGGCGGTACGGAAGGTATTTCTTTGGGGCGTTCAATGCCTTGCGGCCAAATCGGACGGTTGGTCCAGGCATGGACTTCGGTTACATTACCGATTGCGCCATCCCATATCCATTCACAGATCAGCCGGGCTTCTTCTGTGGCATGACCCTGGTTGCCCATCTGGGTTACAACATTGGCTTCTTTGGCGGCCTGGGCCAGCATACGGGCTTCATATACCGTGTGGGTCAACGGTTTTTGACAATAAATGTGCTTGCCCATTTTGATCGCCCGCATGGCGATGACGGCATGATTATGATCAGGAGTGCTGATTACTACGGCATCGATGTCTTTTTCTTTATCCAGCATTTCGCGCCAGTCACGGTACTTTTTGGCCTTTTTGTATTTTTCCTGGATTTCTGGTTTTTCTTTTATATAGTCTTCAAAACTCTTGAACTGGGTTTGATCGACATCGCATAATGCGACTATATTTTCAGAGGCAATACCTTCAATATCACTGGAACCTTTGCCGCCCACACCAACGCAGGCGATGTTCAACATATCACTGGGAGCCTTTTTGCCCGGCCCGCCAAGTACATGACTTGGAATTATAGTAAAAGCTGCGGATGCTATAGCAGCGCCGCCGATAAAATTACGCCGGGTAATCTCTTTACCGGTATTATTGGGTTTTAGTTCGTTCATTCCCGATCTCCTGAAAAAACGTTATTTAAATGTTTAAATCACAAGCTGATTTAATACCTATGATTTCGAGATTTTTATTTTCATCAATCAGGCCAATGGTTATTAATATATTCCATCTTTATATGTTACTTGATTTGTCCTGTCCGGTTGATGACTGGTAAAAACCTGGTTAATTATTTAAACTACATAAATTAATTTTGATTTTCAACAAGAAACGACTCGCTAATATGTACCTTTACAAAAAATTACAATTGCTTTTATAGAGAAAATTCATCTAAAAGGAATTGTTTACCCGATTTTGTGATGATACAGAAACCGGCGTTCGTTAATGAACGCCGGTTGATTAAAATTTAATTGTCTTTCATTCTGTCAATAATCATTGTACAGAATTCACGGGTTTCATCATTTTGGGTAATATTTTTGATTTTAGTTAAAATTTCAATCATTTTATCGGAATTCCGTTCGCGAACACTGCGCAACAATGACATTACAGCCGCTTCCGCTTCGGGCTGCAGGGCCGGGTCGTCCAGGTATTTGGCAACTGTTTCCATGGCCAGCATGGAACGCAAGGTACCGAAACCGGACAAAACCATTCTCTTTTCATTAACATCCTGCGCCAGGGTCATGGCCGTGAGATATAATTCGATAGACTCGGAATCCGGACGTTTGTTTTCGAGTTTCAACAAATCAACATAACCGCGCAGCGCCAGTATCCGATGGGTTTCATCTTGAGAGGTTTTGGCTACCTGCAACAGGTCGTCGAGAGGTTCTACATTCGGCCAGCCGGAGAGTGCGCGAATAGCGTGCGCCTGTAAATCAGGATTTTTATCCTTGAGTGTTTCCCGTAAAATTGGCAGAGAATGTTTGTTGCCGATTTTACCAAGAATTTGCAATAATGAACCTTTAATGTCCGGATCGGAAGTTTTGGCTAGTATATCCAGAACCGGTTTATCCTGCTTGTCCGTATCGGCATTTTTTTGGGCCACTGTTACTATTGTTTTTTCCGCCTCTTTACGCAAGCCGCTGTCCTGTTCTTTAACCAGAATTTGTAACAGTTCATTGACTTGTTCCGGTTCGGCAACCAGCGCCAGGGCGCGCCAGGAATCGCGTCGCACCGAGCGGTCTTCATCCGTCGAGGTTTTCAGCAAAGTGAGCGAGGAGCTGACGATATTACGTTCGCCCACGCTTTTTACCAGTTCAACCCTGGTTTTGTTCTCAACTAGAGATATTTTTTCAATAATGGTTTGATCGATAACAGCGCCCGGCAGCAGGTACAGGCTGGAGCGTGCAGCTTCCTGTTCCGCGCCTTTGGTTTCGGCGGCAATTTGCGCAAGCAGCACAACATCGTCCGCTGTGCCAAGTTTTGCCAGGGCGGTGAGCGCCGCAATCCGCACCGATTCATCAGAATGCCTGGTGGTGTTAACAACCGCATCATGCGCAGCAGTAATATTCATTTCGGCAAACACGCTCAGCAGTTGCACCTGGCCGGGTACGGACAGAGCCGGTAAGTGGTCAATGATCGGGGTGAAATCAGTGTTCTGCGGTAATTCCCGCAGCATACTGATAGCCGCGGCTTCATGGGCTTTATCATCGCTTTTCAATACGGAAAGAATGAGAGCCACGGCATTGGCTTTATCGTTTACAACCAGGCCGCGCAGGGCGGCGGTACGAACCGGAACGGCTTCCTTGCTGGCAAACAGATTCTTATAGATAGCGATGGCGCGGGCGGTATTACCCCCGACAGCCAGGTTATCCGCGCATAACAGCAGCGCATCCAGGGAGCGAATGTGCAGATCTCCTGTTGAGGTTTGCAGAGATTTCTCCAGCAATTCGGCGGCTTTATCAGTGCCAATTTTACCGAGAGCGGCGGCGGCAGCCTGGGCAACCATTGGGTCGGCATCGGCCAGCAGTTTACCCAACTTTTCCGTTGCCTGAGCAGTTTTTCGCTGGCCCAGGGTATTGACAATACCGGTTTTTACTTTACCTGTAGATTTGTCCAGGGCATTCAGCAGCGCCTTGTCCACTTCCGGGGCGGGGATGCGTTCCAACGCATACAGGGCAATATCGGCGGTTTTTTCATCCTGCAGTAATTTTGCCAATACCGGCGTCGCATCCTTGCTGCCGATAATGCTTAATTCTTTACAAATGAATTGTTTGCCGGCAAAAGAGGCGTCGGTTTGCAAAAAGCTCAACAGCTCTTTTTCAATTTGCGCTTTCAACTCTGCATTTTGCAATGAAGAGCATACCAAAGCATCCAGGTCGGTCAGGGAAACGCGTGATTGACCAAAATCATAGGTTTTGATCTGTTTGAGCAATTCCTGAACTTGCGTAAGCGCTTTGCCGTCCTGATCTTCGGGGGCATTGGCGGCGACGAAGGAAAGATTCGCCAGCAAAAGCATAACTGCCAAAATTGCTACAAGGACGACTCTTTTTTTCATATTAATCATTCTGAACTCCATAATTTGGTTTATGAGCAAATTTCACTTTTTTTATTCAAACTACAAACAAACGACTTTCCGGTCTATAAATGCCAGGGCGCGCGCATGGGGCGCTTGATCATTTTGTCCGCTTCCGGGCTGTTGGTAATGTGTTCCGTAACCGGATCCCATTGCAGCTTTAAACCGGTTTGCATGGCAATGTTCAATAAATGGCAAATTGTGCCGGTACGATGGCCAATTTCCGCAGTTGCCATGGGTTGACGGCGAATTTTCACCGCTTCGAGAAAATCGCGGTGATGGCCAGGGCTTCTGCCGATCGTGATCTCGCCCGGCAATATCTTGTCCGTCAACAGGGAAGCCGGATTGGCTTCCAGGCGGCCGCCGTGTATATAAATAAAAATCGACCCTTTATCGCCTTCGAATTTTATACCACGCGGAGTATTGGTATTGCCATATAACTTTACGCCATTGGTATATGTACATTGAAAAGTATAATCCACAAATGTGTTGAAAAGCCCGTTACGGGGCGCCCGACCGGAAGCGGAAATTTCCACCGGGCCGCTGTTATCCATATCCAGCGCCAGTTGCGCCAGGTCGATGATATGCGCGCCGCGGTCGGTCATTTCGCCGCCGCCATACTCTAATTGATAGCGCCACCAGAAATGGGTGCGCTTTTTAGTAAACGGAACAGCCGGAGTCGGCCCCAGCCAGAAATCATAATCCAGTCCTTTTGGAACCGGTAAGACCGGCTGCGGCGGGATTTCCACATCGTTATCGAGAGGCATATTGACGCGAATGGTGTGCAGCTTGCCAATGCGGCCGTTGCGGATCAACTCGACGGCAAAACGTACGCTATGGTTGGAACGCTCGTGGCTGCCGGTTTGCAAAATCCGTTTATAACGACCGACGGCGTCGCACACCGCTCGGCCTTCGGCAATGGTATTGGTGAGCGGCTTTTCGCAATAAATATCCTTACCCGCCTTGGCAGCCGCTATGGAGACCAGACCATGCCAGTGGTCGGGAGTGCAAACCGTTACGGCGTCAATATCCGGACGCGCCAGCAATTCCCGGAAATCATGAAAGGTAGCGCAGCCCATGTGATCAGCCGCGCCCGTTTGTTCCGCATAATAATCATCCAGTCGTTTTTTAGCCGGTAAAAGGCCGGCGCTTTGGCTGCCCTGGAACTGGTAGAGCATATCGTAATCATCGCTGCCGGAATTGACATCACATAAAGCAACAATCTGCACGTCCGGCTGGTTCATAAAGGCCTGCATATTATAGGTGCCCTGCCCGCCAAGGCCGATACAGCCCATCACGATCCGCTCCGAGGGCGCGGTATGGCCGTCATGCCCCAAAGCCGATGACGGGATAATAGCCGGAAAACTGAACGCCGTCCCGGTGATAGCGGCGCCTTTCAGGAACTGACGCCGGTTCATGGAATTTTGGTTGTTCATAAATTTACTCATCCTCTATATTTATAGCTGCCAGGGACTGCGCATGGATTTACCCAACATGCGGGATGCTGTCGGATCATTGATAATTTCTTCTGTCTCCGGGTTGAAATAGATTTTTCGTCCCAGCAGCATGGAAATTTGTCCAAGATGGCCCGGTATTGCAGAATGGTGGGCAACTTCGCATGGGGTGAGGGTTGCTTCACGGCTTTTAACGCAATCCAGAAAATTCCGGTAATGGCCACCGGATTGGAGCAAGTGGATTTCACCCGGCGCAAAGGTTTCTTTGAGCAAGCTCTTGGGCTCTGCGTCGATACCGCTACGGTCGACCCAAACCCAGCCGAGGTCGCCAATCCATTTCGTGCCGCTGCGAATGTTATTATAGCCGCCGGCCAGGGTCATTTTGATGCCATTAGCATATTTGGTTTCGACACGGTACTTGGTCGCTGTATTCCATATACCGTTTTTGGGATATTCGCCTTGTCCTTCAACTTCTATTGGCGCGGCATAATCCATTCCCAGTCCCCAATGAGCTATATCGACATGATGACCGACCCAGTCCATGATCTGGCCGCCGCCAAAATCGAGAACCCAGCGCCAGTTTTTATGAACCCGCGCCGTCACATAAGGAGAATAAGGAGCCGGGCCCAGCCAAAATTCATAATCCAGTTCCGGCGGCGGGGGTGTAATAGTATTCAGGTTTCTGGTTCCGGCGAAATCGGTATGACCGGAGGGCAGGCCGACTTGAACAGTGTGTACCTTGCCGATGCGGCCGTTCAAAACCAGTTCGCAGGCATATCGGAACGGGGCCTCCGAGCGCTGCCAACTGCCGGTCTGCCAGATGCGGTTATAACGTTTGACCGCATCGCACATGGCGCGACCTTCTTTGATAGTGTGGGAAAGCGGCTTTTCGCCGTAAATATCCTTGCCGGCGCGGGCTGAAGCAATCGCCGGAATGGAATGCCAGTGATCGGGGGTGCCGATAGAAATAGCGTCGATATCCTGACGAGTGAGTAATTCACGAAAATCATGATAAGTGGCGCAATCATTGTTGCCATATTTTTTGTCGATCAGGGCTTTGGCTTCCTGCAGGTGTTTCGTATCCAGATCGCACACGGCCACTACATGGGCGTCCGGCTCTTCCAGGAAACCTTCGAGGTTGCTGGTTCCCTGCCAGCCAACGCCGATACAACCGATAGTAATTTTATTGCCCGGCAATACAGCGCCATTTCTGCCCAGAACGGAAGAAGGGACAATTGCTGGAAAACCGAGGGCGCCTACGGCAGTGAGGGCGGTGCTCCGGAGAAATGTTCTTCTGTTGACATTATTCTTTTGCGGCATCTGCGATTCCTTTTCTCTAGTTTATATATTCCAGGGGCTGCGTTTTGCTCGTGACAACAAACGGTTTGCCTCGGGATCGTTAACAAATTGTTCTTTATCAGGGTTCCATTGCAACTTGCGGCCAAGTTGTACGGCCTGGTTGCCGAGATGACAGACGGAAACGGAACGATGACCGATTTCCACATCGGTTATGGGTTTGCTGCGGGTTTTGATACACTGCAGCCAGTCTTTTTTATGATCCGTACTTTTATAAAGATGAATTTCACCCGGTGTTAGCCTGACATTTACCAGCGAAGCGGGGGTGGTTTGCAAGTAGGAACGATTCACCTTAACTGTACCTTTGGCGCCGGTGAATAAAATATAATTATCTTCGAAATCGGCGGTCATTTCAATGCCGTTGGCATAACGGTAGGTTAACAGGGTTACATCCTTGCCGTTCGGGGGGATGATCTCGACCGGCCCGCTGTTATCCATACCCAAACCCCACTGGGCGATGTCAAAATGATGCGCCCCCCAGTCGGTCATGCCGCCGCCGGAATAATCGCGATAATTACGCCAGGCTGGATAACCGTTAAAGCTGATCGGCGGGGCGATGATGGAATTATAGGGTCGCTGCGGAGCCGGGCCAAGCCACAAATCCCAGTCCAGTTCCGGCAATACTGTTTCTGCCGGCAGTTCACATATTTGCGGGTGCGGAATAAAACCGGTGCGAATACTGACCCGTACAGTTTTAACCTCACCGATATAACCGTTACGTACCAGCTCACAGGCAAAGCGGAATTTTTGATCGGAGCGCTGCATACTACCGGTTTGGAATACCCGTTCATACCTGCGGGCGACGTTGGTCATAGCGCGGCCTTCGGAAATTGTCAAGGTAAGCGGCTTTTCGCAATACACATCTTTACCGGCCTGCATGGCCATTATGGATGGAATAGCGTGCCAGTGGTCGGGTGTGGCAATAACTACAGCGTCAATGTCGGCCCGGCTTATGATGTCGCGGAAATCACGATACGCGGAGCAGCCCTTGTATTCAACGCCGTCATGCTTGTCTGTATAAAATTTTTCAACATTGTCTTTGGCGCGTTTGAGTTTAAGATCGTCGACATCGCATACGGCCAGCACCTGGAATTCGGGATCGTTAAGGAATCCCCTGAGCAGGCCGCCGCCCTGAACGCCAACGCCGATGAATCCCAGGGTAAGGCGATTTGAGGGAAGCACATTGTTCTGCTGACTCCAGGCGGAAGCTGGCACAAGCGAAACGCCCAGGGCCGCCCCCACAGTATTTTTTAAAAATGTTCGTCGGTTAAAGTGATTGTTGTTCTGCATACATTATCCTTACCAGATATCGTTATCGCCATTAGCTGCCTTGCTGACTGTGAAAATATTGCTAACCGGCTCCTGAATTTAAGTTTTTGTTTGCTGTAAGTCAATGTTATTATTTTTGCCCTCCGGCGCTTTTATCCACCTCCATCACCACCCGGAAACCGGTCTGTTTAAACTGGTACGACTCCGGGGCGCTGCTGCGCGCGGCGCTGCGACAGCCGGGCAGAAAAGTATCCCAGGCGCCGCCGCGGATGACATACTGCTTGCCGTCAAAAGGCCCGGTTGGATCGATCACGGCGCTGTCCGGGTATTCCGGGCCGTAAAAATCTGCGCACCATTCCGAAACGTTGCCGTGCATATCAAATAACCCCCAGACGTTGGAAAATTTTTCAGCGACGGGGTGACTGTGTTCATTGCTGTTTGCCGCATACCACGCCAGGCAGTCCGCACAGTTGTTGCCGGCAAAAGCGGTTGCGCTGCCGGCCCGGCAGGCATATTCCCACTCGGCTTCGGTGGGCAGGCGGTATATACGATTGTCAAGCTGTGATAGTTTTTCACAAAATTGCGCCGCTTCTTTCCAGCTGATCTTTTCCACCGGCAAACTATCGCCTTTAAAGTGACTGCGGTTATATCCCATCACCTTGTGCCATTGCCCCTGGGTAACTTCAGTCATGCCAATATAAAATGCCCTGGATAGGATTACCTGGTGAGGCGTTTCATCTTCCTGGCGGCCTTTTTCATCGTAAGGACTGCCCATCATAAAAGAACCGGCCGGAACCGGGACAAATTGCATACCCACAGAATTGGTCAACGGAGTTGCCGGTTGCAGCGTATTTTGCTGCGCCGCCGTTGGCAGAGAAATAAACAGCAAAATGGCCAGGTATTTCCACAGGCGAACAAGAGTCATCAGGCGGCTCCTACAATACCAGTCCGGTCAAATCGGGCGTTAGGGTTGCTTGGGAATTGCTAACTTCTTCCCAGCTAACCGGGGCGCCTTTATCCGCCGCTAACCGTCCCATAATTGTGGTCAGGTTGCTGCGCACGCTGGGCGCTACGGTGGTATTGGCATATTTCCCGCTGGTGATATTGGCGTGAAAATCGGCAATGTTGCTCACCGCGCCATCCGTGTACAGGTTGCCCACATCGCCGCCCTTGAACGGTTTATCGCCGCTGATGCTGACCGAACCGAAATAATGGGTATCGATGACCCCGTTGGCACCGTACATGCGGCACAGCAGATCGTCGTACGCCTTGCCGAATTGCTTGGAATGAAATGTTAGCAGCACATCGCCGGGGAAAGTATAAATAACCGAATTAGTATCATGGCAGGTGCCGACCGGGCGGTAACGGTAGCTAAATCCGGTGGCCTGCAAAGGATGCTCGTCCAGTATCCATGTGGCGACATCCAGCACATGAATATTTTGCTCGGTTATCACATCGCCGGAGAGTTCGCGGCTCAAACCCCAGGCGCGCAAACGGTTTTCCGGGGATATGTTGCCGTTTTCAAAAAATGGATAATACTGGCTCCAGGTGGCGTCGCACAGGTAAGCGGCTTCGCCGCTGACGATTTTGCCTATATCGCCATATTGTACACGCTTGACTGCTTCACGGTAAAAGGGATGAGTACGGGTTTGAAAATCAACCAGAAAGCAGAGTTTTTGGGCGCCAGCTTTTTGCGCGCTTTGCTGAATGGACATGCAGCCCGGCACATCCACAGCTATGGGTTTGGCCAGGTACACATGCACGCCGGCTTCCACTCCGGCCGCCGCCTGTTCCGGGTGAAAATATGGCGGCGTTTGGATGATAATTGCATCAACCGCTTTGCCGGCCAGCAATTTCTTATAGCCATTCAGTCCGGTAAAACGTTGGTTTTTATCAATTTTATATTGCTCGCCAAAAGCATCGACCTTGTCCTGAAAATAATCTGCAGCGGCGGTAAATTGATAGCCACCGTGTTTTTGGAATAGATCGGCCAGCCAGGTACCGCGCCCACCACAGCCGACAAGACCTAATTTGATTTTGGAATTGGCCGCCGAACCGCGCACCAGTTGTGGTTCAACAATGGTAAAAGCTAACGCCGCAGCCCCGGCGTTTTTCAGAAACTGCCGGCGACCGAGTTTGTTGGCTTTATCTTTGACTGCTGAACTCTTGATATTCATATCAACCTCCTGATATTCATTATACCCGTATTTGAACGGAATTCGTAAAAAATTTTTTGACAATCAGGTCAGGTAATAAAATTAATGCATTATAAATGCCAGGGACTGCGCATAAGCCGTTCCATAAGACGATTTGCTTCCGTATCGTTGATAAATTCTTCCTTAACCGGGTCCCAATACAGTTTCCTGCCCAACCGCATGGCAATTTCTTCGTGGTGACAAACAAAGTCCGCTTGCGCGCCCGATTCGACCGGACTCATCGTGCGCTGCCGGGTTTTTATCGCATCGAGAAAATTGCGGTGATGATTATTGCTTACCGGTAAACGCTTATCATTAGGGCCTAACTTGGTCCTTATCAGTGTGTCCGGATAAGACTTGATCATTTCGCGGCAGGTAAAAATCCAGCCATCCGTACCTTCGAACAAAATGCCTTCCCAGTGCAGGTTGAATTGATCGACTGTCTTCATCGCCGTGGGTCGATCCATGTGAATGAGCTTGACGCCATTGCGATAAGTGTGTTCCGCGCGCCAGTGCCGGGCGGTGTCATATAATCCTTCGCTGGGGAATTCACCTTTGGCTTCCACAGAAACGGGACAAGTATTTTCCATACCGCTGGCCAACTGGGCAATATCTACAGGATGAATGCCCCAGGCGCTGCCAACGCAGCCGAGCGAATAGTCGCGGATCAGCGTCCAGTTGCGGGTGCAGCGTTCAAACGTATAGGGCGCCCACACCGCAGAACCCAGCCAAAGATCATAGTCAAATCCTTCTGGAACCGGCTGAACCGGTTGATCCGGTATGGGTTCAAAGGAAGCGGAACCGATGGTGATAGTTTGCAGCTGGCCGATCTTATCGTTCCACACCAGTTCGCAAGCCAGGCGAAAACGGGTATCGGAGCGCTGCTGGGTGCCGAACTGGAAAACAATGTTATAATCCTGAACCGCCTTGCGCAGGGCTTTGGTTTCGTTGATGCTGAATCCCATGGCTTTTTCATAATACATATCTTTACCCCGGCGGGCCGCTTCAATGCCAATAAGCGCATGCCACTGGTCGGGGACAGCGATCACAACGGCGTCGATATCCTTACGCGCCAGCAATTCACGGTAATCGTTATATGTAGAACAATCTTTATTATCATAGCGCTGATCGACTATCTCTTTGGCTCTGTCGCGGTGCTCCCGGCGCACATCGCAGATCGCGGTGATCTGTACATCATCATAACCGACAAACGAGCGGACATGCCCGGTTCCCATGCTGCCCACGCCGATAAAACCGAGGTTAATTTTATCGTTCGGTAGAATTTGTCCGTTTTTGCCCAATACCCTGGAGGGGACAATATATGGAAAACCGAAAGTGCCGATTGCGGCGCCGGCGCTGCTTTTCAAAAAATCTCTTCTATCCATTTTTATTTTTCCCTTTTACTGTACAGGTTATGACAATTATTTTTGTTCTGCTGCCTGTAACACAGTCTGGTTGACCACAGCGACACTGGCGGTATTCTGTTCCGAGCATTGCAGTTCAATAGCCAGAGGTTTAATTTCCCGGATAACCGGCTCCTGGAGTAATGCGGAAAGTTCCTTAATATTCTTATCCTGGAAACGGAGGATAAATATGCGCTCGCCCAGGGTTTTCAGGGTATTTTTGCGGTCTTTAGTCAAGGCCGGGGATTCCATATCCAGGCAAACGCCGAGGTTTTTATCATTATTGAGCAGCTTGTGCAGTTCTTTTGATTTCAGAGTTTTCCCGGCTGTTTTATTGGTTACGGCAACACGGAGCGCATACGTGGAGCAATATTTCTTGAGCAAATTCAGCGCTGCGGCGTCCGGGGCAACCACCAGGGTTTCCACACCCATTTTCTGCGCGAAAACGCATAATTGCCGGGCTTGTTGCTCGTCGGCCGGGATATTTTGAATATCCAGCGTGGCGATGCGCACACCGTCGTCGAGCAGTTTAGCCCGAATCTGCAATATTTCCGCGCCGGTAAGCGCCGGAGTCAATTTCTTTGGCAGGTCCGCGCTGATCAGCTGTGTATCGGAAGCATTCATGGTCATTAAACCGGCGGCAGCGGTGCGCCCGGCCAGTTCATACAGGGTCATTGCCGGTTGCGGCGCCAGTCCGAACTGCCATTGCCGCTTTTCCATGACCAGCGTAGCCGGCGTGATTTTGTTGCTGGGAATGTCCGATACGCATAAATCGCCCAGGGCGTACTGGATGCCGTCCAGAAAGTGCTGCAACACCGGGGCGTTCCAGTTGATATGCGCATTATGTCCCAAGGTGGAATAGAATACCCGGCCGCGGCCGTAATTGTGCACCCAACTGATGGCCAGGTCTCTATCGGCTAGCCGTTCCGGCAGAATGCGACGACGCTCGCTCATATCGGTCTTATCCGTATCGATGCTCAGCAGTACCCGCAGTTTATCGCGCGAATAGGGCTCTGCCTGGAACTGGAATACCTCGTCGCTGATGTCAAAATTAACCGTCTTGAACGCCGCATTGAGCGGGTGAGAGGGTTCGTTCACTTTAAGATTGATCCATTCCCATTCTTTCCAGGGGTGGCCACCGTTTTCATAGCCGCCCAGCATAACGCCAAACGCCGGGAACTGGTCATACACCGGCCATTGCACAAAAGTAGCGCCAGCGGCGTGCAGGCCGATAAAACCCTTACCGCTATATACATAATCCAATAGACTGGCGCGCAGTTCGGGATCGGTAAACAGCACTCCATTGGTGTTGTTGAAGCAAATGGCGTCGAACTGCTGTAAATTCTCCGGTTTAAACATGAGGGTATCGTTGCTGAACACCACTTCAAAAGCGCCGGTCTTTTCGCCCATGAGTTTAAGCGCATAATTGGCGTAAGGAATAGAACCATGCCCTTTGATCATTTTACCATCCCGTTTATTCAGGGTACAGACCAGAATTTTGCGCGGCTTGACGGTTTTGGCCGACGCCTGTGCAGGGATTGCCTGCTCGATTAAAAGCCGGGTGGAATCCGGGAGCGGAGCATAGTGTGTATCATAATTCTGCACGATTTCATACTGCGCCCGGGTTGTCGCCGGGTTTAGTGCAAATACTATCAGGAATGAAACGACGAGGAACAATATAATGCGGGACACGTTGGTTCTGCCTTTCTGGCCTGCAAAAACCGGCCGTTTGCGAGCAAGCGGGAAAATCAAAAGTAAACGTTTAAGTGACTTAAAGTACTACTTTTTTTCAAAAAAGCAATCCCTTTTTTTGTAAAAAATTGTATCGGGGAAGGTGAGACGTGAAACGTGAGACGAGAGACGTGAAATGTGATATGAAAAGTGTCATCCCGGTCGTCGAGTAGGACGGTCGAGCACAGCGAGACCGGACGTATCGAGACATACCGGGAAAACATAATGATCGGTTCTGATCGCGCCGGATATTTATCCGGTGCGGATGATATAACCGGACATTCGTCCGGCAACCAAATTGCCCGCTTTCATTGCCACGTCATTTATGACGTGGAAAAATGCAACTAAATAAATTTGACTTTAGTCAAATACAAATTTAGGCTAAAGCCTTGTTTTTGTTTTTTTTATCCCACGACCTGAAGGTCGTGGCAATGAAGTGGTTACCCTATAGTCCGGTCGTCGAGTAGGCCGGCCGAGCACAGCGAGACCGGACGTATCGAGACGTATACCAAGTAAAAAAGCCCGGTCATCGAGTAGTCCCGTTGCTTTACCTTTCGGGACGTATCGAGATGAACCGGGGAAAAAATTCATTGATAACAGACCCCGTCCCCTCAATATGGTTCGTAAAGATAAATCCCGCAAAGCGGAAGAGGCTCTACTCGGGGACCGGATGATCTGATTTTTTGGTAGGGGCGAAGCATCTGTTCCAGGTGAATTATAAATAACAATCAGGTCCCACCAAAGATGCTTCGCCCGCAAAAAAGCAAACCGGCCCATATTGAGACAACATGCCCCGGGATGAGCGCTACAAAGTGTAGTCCACCTCGCCGCAGATTCGGAAAATATAGAGCCAGGTTCGAATTCATGGCTTTTTCTTTATACCAAAATCGTACCCCAGGTGAACCACACTGTATTTTGTCATTCCGACGAGCATCGCGAGGAGGAATCTTTTTATTCATTGCCACGTCATTTATGACGTGGATAAATGCAACTTAAAAAAAATTGACTTTAGTCAAATTCAAATTTAGGCTAAAGCCTTGTTTTTGTTTTTTTTATCCCACGACCTGAAGGTCGTGGCTATGAAGTGGTTACACTCTAGTCCGGTCGTCGAGTAGTCCGGCCGAGCACAGCGAGACCGGACGTATCGAGACGTGCCGGGAAAACATAATGATCGGCTCTGATCGCGCCGGATATTCTTCCGGTACCCAAATTGCCGGGCCACAGGCCCGACCTACAAACTGAACGCAAAGCGTTCATAAAATGGTGGGATAGAATCCCACCCTACCCAAATTTTTTGGTACAATCCCGGTCGTCGAGTAGGACGGTCGAGCACAGCGAGACCGGACGTATCGAGACGCACCGGGAAAACACAATGATCGACCTGAACGCGCGGGATATTTATCCGGTGCGGATGGTATCCCCGGACATCCATCCGGTACCCATATTGCCGGGCCACAGGCCCGACCTACCTATTTATTTTTCTTAATTACAAAAATCGCCAGGCTGGTGAACCAGTTCGGGAACAGGTTGTACAAAACACCGCCCTTACGCGCTTGTCCCAAATTGATTTGCTGTTTTATAGTAATATTCCCCTCGGCGCACAGGTTCTTGAAATCCTTGATAGTGGTCAAATGAATGTTGGGGGTGTCGTACCACTGGTACGGCAGGGTTTTGGTGCGCGGCATAATCCCCTGCACAAATAATTGCGAGCGTACTTTCCAGTAGCCAAAGTTCAACAAACTCACAATCCCCGTTTGTCCGACGCGCAGCATATCATGTAAAATAATGTGCGGTTTTTTCACCGCCTGCAAAGTCTGACTGAGGATGACATAATCGAACGATTTATCCGGGTACTCGCCCAGGCCCTCATCCATGTCCGCATGAATGACCGGCACGCCTTTTTCCACGCAGGCGCAAATATTTTCCACATCAATTTCCACCCCGTGGCCGCGAATGTTCTTTTCCTGCGCCAGTTTATGCAACAGTTCACCGCTGCCGCAGCCCAGGTCGAGCACGCGACTGTTGTTTTCTATGATCCGGGCAATATAATTTAAATCCAGCCTGAGCTGGTCTTTATTCAGGTTTTTCATAACTCCTCATCATGCGTTGGCATAACTTAAAAAATCGGCTATCATCTTCTCCATACAGGCATTCCGCAACAGAAAGGAATCATGCCCATAATTCGAGGGGATTTCGCAAAAGGTTACATGCTTGCCGTTCACCATCAGCGCGCGTACGATTTCTTTGGCCTGCGCGGTCGTGAACAGCCAGTCCGATGTAAAGGACAGCACCAGGAACTTGGCTTGCACATTTTTAAAAGCGTTTTCCAGGGAACCGTAATCGCGGGATAGATCAAAATAGTCGATGGCCTTACTGATATACAGATAGGTATTGGCGTCAAAGCGTTTGATGAACGATTCGCCCTGGTAGCGCAGGTAGCTTTCCACCTCAAAATCCGTGGAAAAATCATAGCCATAGCGTTCTTTTTCCTGCAAGCGGCGGCCGAACTTTTCGTGCATCGATTCTTCACTGAGATAGGTGATATGCGCCAACATGCGCGCCACACTCAGTCCCTGCGCCGGGATGAGATTGTAATCGCTGTAATCGCCGTTCTTCCAGTTAGCGTCGGCATAGATCGCCTGGCGGCCTACTTCATCAAAGGCAATGCCCTGGGCGTTCAAGCGACTGGTTGTGGCAATCGGCAGCGCCGCAGCGACCATGTCCGGGTATTTAATAGCCCATTCCAGCGCCTGCATACCGCCCATCGAGCCGCCCACTACCGCGTGCAATTTGCTGATATTCAGATGCCGCACCAGCTCGCGCTGCGCTTTCACCATGTCGCCGATGGTAACGACGGGAAAATTCAGATTATACGGCTTGCCCGTAGCGGGATTCGTGGACGTTGGCCCGGTGGAGCCTTTACAGCCGCCGAGGACATTCGAACAGACCACAAAATATTTGTTGGTATCGAACGGCCGGCCGGGACCTACCATAAAATCCCACCACCCCGGTTTGGGGTCATTTGGCGAATAATAGCCCGCCACATGGGCATCTCCGGACAGGGCGTGGGTAATTAACAGGGCGTTATCGCCGCGCTCGTTCAATTGCCCGTATGTTTCATAGGCCAGGGTAATGGGCCCCAGCTTTACCCCGCTTTCCAGGTGCATTTCATTGGGCGGCTGGGCAAAGGTAAAGAATTTGGTTTCGACAATACCGATAGAGTTTGCATCCATGGACTGATCCGTTTATTCAGAGAAGTTCAGATACAAAAGATTATTACAATAATTATTACCGCTGTGTCCTATAATATCGGACACAGCGGTTAATATAATAAATATTTTTTACAAATAGAATAGCCTAGATGCCGGTTTCAGCATCGAATAAACCCTGGTACAGCAGTCCGGAGAGATAACGCTCGCCGCTGTCCGGCAGAATGACAACAATGGTCTTGCCAGCGAATTCGGCCATTTTACCCAGCCGTACCGCCGCCGCCGTGGCCGCGCCGCAGGAAATACCAGCTAAAATGCCTTCCTCGCGGGCCAGCCGCCGGGCGTATTCCAGGGCTTCATCGTTTGAAACGGTTTCTACACGGTCGATCAGCGCAAGATCGAGGTTACCGGGGATGAATCCTGCGCCGATGCCCTGAATCTTGTGCGGCGCAGGCTTGAGTTCCACGCCCTGCCGGGTCTGGGTGATCACGGGACTATCCGCCGGCTCCACCGCTACTGAGGTGATTGCCTTGCCTTTATGTTTTTTTATAAAACGACTGATGCCGCTAATCGTGCCGCCGGTGCCGACCCCGGCAACCAACACATCCACGCCGCCGTCGGTATCCTGCCAGATCTCCGGCCCGGTAGTCTGTTCGTGGATCGCCGGGTTGGCGGGATTTTCGAACTGTTGCAGTAAAACATATTTATCCGGGTCGCTGGTGCGAATTTCATCCGCTTTGGCAATTGCGCCTTTCATGCCTTTGGCGCCTTCGGTCAATACCAGGGTAGCGCCCAGCGCTTTGAGCAGCTTGCGGCGCTCGATGCTCATCGTTTCCGGCATGGTCAGCGTTACGTTATAACCCCGCGCCGCGCCCACAAACGCCAGGGCAATGCCGGTATTGCCGCTGGTCGGCTCGATGATCGCTTTACCGGGTTTGAGGATACCGCGCTTTTCCGCATCCCAGATCATGGACGCGCCGATGCGGCATTTGACGGAATAGGCCGGGTTGCGTCCCTCGATCTTGGCGAGGATGAGCGCCTTGCCGCCGTCCGTCACCTTGTTCAGTTTAACCAGCGGCGTCTTGCCGATGGTATAGCTGTTATCATTATAATAGTTACTCATAGTATACCTCTGTTGTGTTAAATCTTATCCAACGAAGCGGTCATATCATCCAATATATCATTGATATGTTCAATGCCGATGGATAAACGTATAAATTCGGGAGTGATTCCCGCTTCCTGTAACTGCCGTTCGTTCAACTGCGAATGGGTAGTGCTGGCCGGATGCAGCGCCAGACTTTTAGCGTCGCCCACATTGGCAAGGTGCGAAACCAGTTGCAGGTTGTTGATAAATTTTTCCGCGGCGGCTTTACCGGCCTTTACGCCAAACGCCACCATGCTGCCAGCGCCTTTTTGCAGATATTTTTGCGCCAGGGGATAACCGGGATCGCCCTTTAAACCGGGATAACGCACCCAGGATACCTTAGGATGGGTTTGCAGAAATTCAGCTACCTTTAATGCATTCTCACAATGTCGCTCCATGCGCAACGGCAGGGTTTCGATGCCCTGTAAAAAGAACCAGGCGTTATCCGGTGAAATACAAGCGCCCAGGTTGCGCAACGGCACCAGGCGCAGGCGCATAATAAAGGCCAGTTTATTGGCGTCGCCCAGATCATGGGCATAACGGATGCCGTGATAGCTTTCATCCGGTTCGTTGAATAATTTAAACTTTTTGTCGGTCCAGTCAAAATTCGCGCCGTCCACTACTATGCCGCCAATTCCAGCGCCGTGTCCGCCCAGCCACTTGGTGAGCGAGTGAATGACTACATTAGCGCCGTACTCGATGGGCCGCAGCAGGTACGGTGTGGTAAAGGTGGAATCGACCAGCAGCGGCAGGTTGTGCTTTTGCGCGATTTTAGCTACCGCTTCTATATCGGTCACATCCAGCCGGGGGTTGCCGATGGTTTCGATGTAAATGAGCCGGGTTTTGTCGTTTATAGCTTTTTCAAAATTTTCCGCTTTGGAGGGATCGACAAACCGGGTTTTTATGCCCAATTGCGGCAAAATGACATCGAACATGGTATAGGTGCCGCCGTACAGGTTATTGGCGGAAACCAGTTCCTCGCCGGCCGAGCAAATATTGATAATAGCGTAATGAATGGCCGATGTACCCGAAGCCAGCGCCAGCGCCGCAGCCGCGCCGTCCAGTTGCGCGACGCGCTGTTCCAGGATGTCCTGGGTGGGGTTCATCATGCGTGTATAGATGTTGCCGGGAACCTTGAGGGCGAACAAATCCGCCGCATGTTGGGTGTCTTTAAATACATAAGAACTGGTGCGGTAAACGGGCACGCCGCGGGACAAGGTAGCGGAATCCGGGATTTGGCCGCCATGCAGGGCGATGGTTTCAAATTTATAATGTTTTGGTGACATGTGATTTTCTCCTGAATGAAATAATTTGTGGGTCGTTAAATATCATAGTTGTATTCATTTTTTACCTGGCGCAGTTCTTCCGCCCGGCGCATGATGTCGGCAAAAGTTACCGTATCCACAACCGCGGATATTGCCTGGGTAACTTTTTGCCAGATCTCCCGTAAGGCCAGATCATATAAATTATTGGTTCGGTCGTTATTCGACACAGGTTCTAGTGATCCTTCAATAGTCCGGATGATTTCACCGAGAGTGATCTCTGCCGGCGCTTTCGGCAGGTAAAATCCGCCGTTGGCGCCACGCTTACTGGCAACATGCCCGGATTTCTTTAATATGAGCAGAATTTGCTCCAGGTATTTTTCCGGTATATTCTGCCGCCGGGAGATATCGCCAATAGGAACAATATCGGTATTGGGGTAGCGGCTGCATAAATAAAGCAGCGCCCGGATCGCATATTCTCCCTTGTAAGTTACTTTCATCTACACTCCAATTGTTATAATTATGACCTTAATAGTCATAATTTAATACAAAAAAAATGATTGTCAAGAAATAATTATATAATTTTCAAAATACAACAGCAAATTACAGTTATTTATTTCAGGGGTAATCATTTTACACAATCAATACAGCACACTCGTATTACAAGTTAAATACTGTCCTCGAACAGCTTTTACAAATCATTCATTATAGTGATATTATTTAATCAAGTAGCATTTCATTCGTAATTCATAATTTTATATTATCTCTTGGTTATTCCAGATCTCCCCTTCATTACGTAAAACCGCCAGTTTGTATCTCGTATTATATCCTTGGTAATTTTTCCATTGTTTTTTTATAAAATTGATTGTAAACTCGTTTGGTCGTGTAATACAAGGGAAATACCCGAGATCAACAGTTATCCCGGCTATTACCGGCTAATTGTGGAATAATGTAATATTATCGCATTCGGAGGAAAAAGGTATTACTTTTTCAAATCATCATTTATGGAGGAAACTATGAAAAAAATCCTGTTTGTATTTACCATTACTTTAATAACACTGGCCTGGCTGGGAAGCGGCATTGCCCAGGAAGCCCCCAAAGCCGCTCCCTATCACGCCTGGTGGAAAGATATGGGAACCGGCTGGCCGAAAAAAAATCCCAACGCCAAAAACATGCCCCTCATCCAGGTACTGGGCAATAAATTTGTCGATCCGCAGGGCAACACCGTATTATTCCGCGGTATGGCAATATCCGATCCCGATAAAATTGCCAACCAGGGTCACTGGAATAAAACTCATTTCGAAAAAGTCAAAGAGACCGGTTGTATGGTCGTCCGCATTCCCATCCACCCGATTGCCTGGCGCGAACGCACTCCGGTTGAATACCTGAAACTAATCGACGAAGCGATTGAATGGTGTACCGAACTCAAAATGTATGTGATGATCGATTGGCATTCTATCGGCAATTTGGGCATGGAATTGTTCCAGAACCCCATGTATGTTACCACCCAACAGGAAACCTTCGAGTTCTGGCGGACGATTGCTTCCCGTTACCGCGGCAACAACACGGTGGCATTTTATGAATTGTTCAACGAACCGACTATTTATAGCGGCCAGTTGGGCAGCATGCCCTGGAGCGAATGGAAAAGCCTGAACGAAAAAATGATCAACCTGATCCGCGCTTTTGATAAAGAAACCATTATTTTGGTTGCCGGGCTGGACTGGGCGTATGACCTGACTCCGCTGCTTATCGAGCCAATTAACGAACCTAATATCGGTTTTGTAACCCATCCCTACGAACATAAACGCAAACCGCCCCTGGAACCCAAATGGGATGAAAATTTCGGGTTTGCCGCCGCAACCTGGCCGATTGTCGCCACTGAATTCGGCTTTGGCGTGCGCCCCGGAACCGAAATTAAAAAGGATGATTACTGCTATAAGATCGTCAACTACCTGGAAGGCAAAGGCATAAGCTGGGTGTGCTGGGTTTACGATCCGGAATGGGGCCCAAGCCTGTTAAAATCATGGGATACCTATGAACTTACCCCCAGCGGCGAATTCTTTAAAAAGGCCATGCAGGGAAAACTGGAAAAGTAACCTTTTATCCAGTATATTGCTGTAATCAGCCGGAATGATCAGTGAATTAGCAATTTTATATTAATCAAATTATTTATCACAATGAAACCCTGATGGTTAATCAATCATCAGGGTTTTATCTTTTTATCGATCTGCCAAAAACTGAATAATATATTTTTAACAGACTTTTATTGTGATCAGAAAGACAGTGCAACTACATTCTGTAGATTTAATTTTATATTCTCATTTTCACAAATCCTTAAATGCCTCCTGGTTAAAAAATCCATTATTTACTTATAGAATAGAGAAAAATGCCGATACTTTATATGTAATTCTATTATCTTTTGGTAATGGCAATTTTTTACTCAAAAAATCACAGTACACCCTGATTCTTGTTCCCAAGGATTAAAATGATCCGGTATGGGTACTATCCAAATCGTTTAAAAACCTGCCATTATATATATTTTTTCAACACAATGCAATCCCGTCCTATGATCCGGTAAAGGAGCAGAAATCACTATGCAATGGCAACGAATGACCCCTGATGATTATGCCAGCTTGCAACAAGCATCAAAAATAAAAACAATAAAAATAGATAATATCTGGTGGATGGAAGTAAAACCATACTTTTATCGCCCCCTGCTGCCCTGGATGGAAATTGAACCTGATCAAGTCCGCTACCCTTTAAAATCATTAATTGGCGGGGTACAACATATTGTGCCGCAGGGGATGAAAACCAACTCGCACTTTAACCTCTTCTTTTTTAATGATTTACAAAACTATACCCTGGAGGGGATGAGTAAAAACCGCCGTAAACAAATTAAAAAAGGAGCAAATAACTTTATAATAAAACAGATGACCGATTTGAACGAATTTATCGCCACAGCTCATAAAGTTTATGTCGCATTTCATGCCAGAACAAATTATAGCTATAAAAAAGAACGGATCAATATTGAAGGTTTTATAACCTGGGCAAAAGCACTCTTTTCATGTCCTGGAATATTGATTTTAGGCGCTTATTATCAAAATCAGTTGTCTGCCATTAGTATTTCTTATCAGGTAGATGATGACATCATCGATGCCACCTTTTTTGCCGATACTGAAAGCCTGGCGCTGGGGATTTCGGATTATATGGTGCATATAATCCGCGAAATGGCAGCTAAAACCACAGCACACCGTATTTTTAAAGGATGGGCGACAGGCGTACGAGGATTGGATGAATTTAAAATTTTGCGGGGATGCCAATTAGTAGAATTTCCAGCCTGGTTTCACATCAATCCCATCACTCTATATACGGTACATCTGTTTATGCATAACAAATTTAATAAAATTATCGGCAGCATATAATACCAAGATAAACAACATATTAACATCTGCGCTTTTTTATACTTGGCTTAACTATCTCCTATCATGATCTTCACACTAACCTGATGTTTCACCTGCAATGGATTAATTGACTGTTATAGCTAATATCTGTTTTGTTCGGTTTTCAATATTCCTATTGCACTCGCCATATCAGATTTTTTATTGGTTCCCGAACATCGGCTAGTCCTCCCACATTACAAGCGATAAAAAATAATCAAAAAATCAAAATTCTAACTTTTAATTGCTAAAGTAATTGGTAAAACAGCCGAAAACAGATATGAGAAGAGTATGCCTATACTCTTTTAATTAATACTTGATAACTGGACACTAGCGGCAGTAATAAACATTGATCCGATTTCTTGCCGGCATAAAATCAATGTTTACATTAGCAAAACTCCAACTGTCGGTGGACGCTGGTCCAGTCTAGCAAAAACAAAAGCGAGGATAATTATGCAATGGCAACGAATGACTCTGGATGAATACGCATTGTATCAGCAGGCAAATGGAGTTCATACTAGTAAAACCGACGGCGTCTGGTGGGCGGAAGTCAAACCCTGCTTTTATCGCCCTCTGTTACCATGGACGGTTGTTAAACCGGGTAGTGTTAATTATCCACCTAAATATCATATCGGTGGTATACAACATGCCATCCCGCAGGAAATCCCTGGTAATTCGTACATTAATCTGTTTTTCCTCAACGATTTGCAAAATTACTCGCTCGAGAGTCTGTGCCACAAACGCCGTAACCAGGTAAAAAAAGGATTAAATCATTTTACCAGCAAACAAATTACCGATAGCCGGGAATTCAAAGAGCAGGCTTTCCAGATATATGTAGATTTTTATCACCGCACCCATTATGGCTACAAAAAAGACCGGTTGCACAGGGATCACTTTAACGCCTGGGCCGATACTCTTTTCGCCAATCCCAAAATACTGATCCTGGGCGCTTATCATCAGGACAAGTTATCCGCGGTGAATACCTCATACCAGGTTGAAGATACTATTATAGGGTCATCATTTTTTGCCGATACTACCAGTTTATCACTGGGGATTTCGGACTTTTTCATGCATACCATCCGGGAGATTGCCGCTTCGTCCGATGCCGCCAGCATTTTTTACGGCTGGGCGACAGGTGAAAAGGGTCTGGATGATTTTAAACTCATACGCGGTTGTGAACTGGAAAAATTACCGGCGCGATATCAAATTAATCCTTTTATTCATTATACTGCCAAATTATTGATAAAAAACAAATACCTTAAATTATGCGGCTGCTTCTGATTATGTACATTTACAAAAATTAAATTGATTAAAATTCCAGGTATAAACCGGGGGAAAACATCTTTATTATGCTGAAGAGATGATTATTTTCAGACATGATAAAATTGTAATCAAGATTTTTGCATACCTGCCGATATTGATAATGATAAGCTATAACCGTCTGATTCCAGTTTTTCGTTAACCGGAGCGGATGAACTCTAAAATTACTGTATTTGATGGTACTGAATAGTTTCGATACTGTTGAATAAAATTTTACCCGGCTCACACTAAAACAAGAGAGGGCTCCTGTGTTTTGGACAAGTATGACCAACGATGAATATGCAGCTTTTCAACAGACCAATGGCATTAAAACTCACAAAATCAATGATTCATGGTGGGCGGAAGTCAAACCTTATTTTTTTCGTCCGCTATTACCGTGGAAAGTAATAAAACCCGGCAGTGTGACATATCCCTCAAAATCAATCATCGGCGGTATTCAGCATGCCGTACCTGCCGAATCGTCTTTCAACTCCCGCTTGAATATGTTTTTCCTTGATGATCTGCAAAACTATAGTCTGGATGGAGTATGCAAAAAGCGACGCTACAAGATAAAAAAAGGCATGAGTAATTTCACAATAAACCAGATTACCGATTGTAGTTACTTTAAAGAGCATGCGTATCATATTTATATTGATTTTTATTCAAGAACACACTATGGATATAAAAAAGAACGAGTGCAGCAAACCCGGTTTAATGCCTGGGCCGACACTTTATTTCAAAATCCTAAATTATTAATACTAGGCGCCTGGCATCAGGAGCAATTATGCGCCGTCAACACCTCGTTCATGGTTGAGGATGTTATCATTGGCGCCAGCTATTTTACCACAACCTCAAGTTTGTCGTTGGGTGTTTCAGACTATATCATGCATTTTATCCGTGAAGCTGCTGCAAAATCCACAGCTACACGGATTTTCTATGGTTGGGCGACCGGTGAAAGGGGCCTGGATGATTATAAAAGAGCACTTGGCTGCGAACTTGTGCAATTACCCGCCTGGTATCAAATCAATCCGGCGGTTGTGTTTTTAACGAAATTATCAAAAAAATATAATATGAATAAAATTCTTGGCGTCTTGTAAAACTCTGAGTTAAATGATTCTTCTGCTGCCGTCAAAAACATAATATTCATGACTTGCAATGATTTGCCCATTGCTGTTTAGTTTGGTTATATGTTCTCAACCGGCATCCAATCCTTCTGCGTCTTTTTATTACCGGCTTACCTGGGTGGTTTTCGATGAAATCAGCCTTATTTCCAGTTTCAGACCTGATAATTTTGTTTTGTTTTATTTTGGAAAATCACTATTTTCGTAAAATGAAAAAATGTTTTTGAGTATATTTATGAAAAACCTTTCCCGTCCAATCCTGCTTTTTACTGCGCTCATTTTATCTTTAGCGGCCTGTTCCAAAGACAGTCCCTCCGGCCCGGAAAAACCAGCGCCGGTTACTCTCAACACAATTCTGGTCGATTCACTGGCCACTGCCGAAACGGTTGCCCTGTTTAAAAATCTACAGGCGCTCTCACAAACCGGCGTGATGTTCGGCCACCAGGATGACCTTGCCTATGGAGTGGGCTGGTGGGCTGAAGCCGGCAAGTCCGATATAAAACTGGTGTGCGGCGATTACCCTGCTGTTTATGGCTGGGACCTGGGTGATATAGGCAAAGACGCCAACCTTGACGGCGTTAATTTCAGCCAGATGCAGGGCTGGATCAAGGAAGCCTATTCACGCGGAGGGGTTAATGTGTTCAGCATGCACCTCGATAACCCGGTCTCCGGCGGCAATTCGTGGGATAACAGCGCTGCCGTAGCGCAAATTTTGCCCGGTCAGGCTAAGCATAGCAGCTACCTGCAAACCCTCGATCTGATTGCCGCATTTTTTAAAGACCTGAAAACCGATAACGGTACATATATCCCGGTCGTTTTGCGTCCCTATCACGAACACAACCAAACCTGGTCCTGGTGGGGCAAGTCTGCCTGTACTGCCGATGAATATAACGCCTTGTGGATTATGACGGTACAGTACTTTCGCGATCATCATAAACTGCATCACCTGCTCTATGCCATCTCCCCGCAGGATATTAACACAGAAAGCGCCTATTTCGAACGCTACCCCGGCGATGACTGGGTGGATATACTGGGACTGGATTATTACCAGTTGTGGAGTAAATCCTCGGCCACAACCCTGGGCAAGGGGTTGCAAATGATGAGCGCCCAGGCCGCAGCCCGCAATAAAGCCGCCGCCATTACCGAAACCGGCGTGGAAAATGTGCCGTTCACGGACTGGTGGACCGGTTACCTTTTGGCTGCTTTAAAATACAAACAGACCAAAGGTATCGCCTGGGTACTGGTATGGCGCAACAAATCTACCGATCACTTTTTTGGCCCCTACCCCGGTCATAAAAGCGAACAAGATTTTATCACTTTTTATAACGATTCGTTGACCTTGTTTGAAAATGATCTGCCCGATATGTACCACGAATAAAATTACCAAATTGATTAATATACCGCATATAGCCAAGGAATACCGATAACCATGCCGCCTGAAATTGGTTTTGATAATGAAAAATACCTGCACGAACAAACCGCTGCGATTCTGGAAAGAGTAGACCGCTTTCAGGATAAACTGTACCTGGAATTTGGGGGCAAACTGTTGTTCGATTACCATGCCGCCCGAGTGCTGCCCGGTTTTGACCCGAATGTAAAAATGCGGTTATTGCAAAAACTTGTAAACAAAATTGATGTTATTCTATGTATCTACGCCGGCGATATTGAACGTAAAAAAGTTCGCGCCGATTTTGGTATTACTTATGATTCAGACGCGCTGAAAACCATCGACGATTTCAGCGAATGGGGCATCGACATTAAAGCGGTGGTCATCACCCGTTATGCCAACCAACCCTCCGCCAAAGCGTTTAAAAACAAACTGGAACGGCGCGGCATCCAGGTTTATACCCACAAATTTACCAAAGGTTACCCGACCGATATTGATCTGATCGTCAGCGATGAAGGCTATGGCGCCAATGATTATATCGTTACTTCCAAACCGATTGTTATTATAACCGGACCCGGACCCGGCAGCGGTAAACTTGCCACCTGCCTGTGCCAGTTATATCATGAATACCGCCGCGGCGTTAAAGCCGGTTATGCCAAATTCGAAACCTTTCCCATCTGGAACCTGCCGCTGGCGCACAAGGTCAATGTGGCTTACGAAGCTGCCACCGTCGATTTAAAAGATGTCAATATGATCGATCACCACCATCTTGAAGCGTATAATGTCAAAACCGTCAACTATAATCGCGATATCGAAGCCTTTCCGCTGTTGAAACGGATCATCAAAAAGATCACCGGCGAAGAATCATTCTATAAATCGCCAACCGATATGGGCGTAAACCGGGCGGGCTTTGGTATAATCAATGATGAAGTGGTGCAGAATGCTGCCCACCAGGAGATCATTCGCCGCTATTTCCGCTGCGCCTGCGAATATGCTATGGGATTCATCGACCGGGAAGTTTTAGATCGCGCCGAACTGATCATGAAAAACATTGGCGCCAAAGTGGAAGACCGCCGGGTCGTTATCCCGGCGCGACAGGCGGCGCTCAATGCCCAGCGGGATAATAAAGGCAACCAGGGCATCTATTGCGGCGCTGCAATTGAACTGGCGGACGGAACGATCATCACCGGTGAAAACTCGGAACTGATGCACGCCGCATCCAGTCTCATTATCAATACCGCCAAGCACCTGGCTAAATTGCCGGAAAACATGCATTTATTGCCGCAAAACATTACCGATTCCCTGGCTTTTCTGAAAAAAGAAGTGCTGCGCGGCCACATGGTCAGCCTCGATCTGGATGAAACACTTATAGCACTGAGCATCAGCGCTATCTCCAATCCGGCCGCGCAAATGGCCCTGGAACACCTGCGCGAACTGGACGGCTGTGAAGTGCACATTACCCATATTCCCACACCGGGCGACGAAGCCGGCTTACGGAAACTGGGCGTCAATTTAACTTCGGACCCGGATTTTTCGTCCCGGAGCCTGTTTATAAATTAACTGTTTTTTGCCCCCCGTTGTTATTTGCAGGGACCTGATTTATGACCCCAATCGGGGAACCTCCTGCTGCGTACCATTTGATACTGTTTTTTCACAACCTGTTTTTTGATATTATAAAATCCGGGTATTGTTTCCCGGTTTTTTAATATTTTTGCCCGATTTACTTTTACATAATCCAAACTTGTTTTTAAGCTGATACTATAAAGGAACTGGAGGATTACCATGTTTAAATCATTAAAACGCATAACCTACCCGGTAACAGACCTGGCCAAAGCCGGACAATGGTACCGGCAGGTACTGGGTATAAATCCGGCCCTGGAGACCTCTTATTTTATGATCTTTATAGTTGGCGAATGTTCCTTAACCCTGGCACAGGCCAAACCGGAAACCGACGCCGAATCGCAACTGATCGTCTACTGGGAAGTGGATGATGTAACCGTTGCCTGGCAAAAGTTACTCGACCTGGGCGCATCTCCGGTGGCGGAAATACGCACGATGGGCGATGTCCGTTTTGCCACGGTTAAAGATCCATTTAATAATATCATCGGTATTACCGATAAACCGGCCGATGCCGCCAAACAATCTGTTGAAAATCAGCCGTCCCAGTCCGCCATGACGGTGGTCTTTTGCCGCGCCCTGGCTGCTTGCGATCCCCGTCCGGAGACCAAAGGGCCGGATTACCTGGCGGAAATATTTGTTGCCGAGGACAGTAAAAAACATCTTCAAGATAACACCGCCCGGGAGTGGTTGATCAACAAACTGATCACCCCGGCGCTTTATGGCTATTTTATAGCCCGCACCGCGTTTTATGACCAGGTATTTTTAGACGCTGTAAAGGAAAACATCCCGCAAATCGTCTTTCTGGGCGCGGGATACGACAGCCGTTCGATTCGGTTTGCCGAACACATTAAAGAAACGAAAATATTCGAGCTGGATGTGCCGCTCACCCAGGAACGCAAAAAGAAGCTGTTGCAGCAGGCAGCCATTAAAACCCCGCAGCAATTGAACTTTGTCCCCATTAATTTCAAAACTGAAAAAATTACCGATGTGCTTTTAAAAGCAGGATTTGTCAAAAACCACAAAACCCTGTTTATATGGGAAGGCGTTAGCTATTACCTGGCGCCGGAGCTGGCGGCGGCTACACTGGAAGCCATAAAATCCCTGGCCCCGGCCGGCAGTGGCTTGTGCGTCGATTTTATGACCGAACAACGCCAGTCTGTTTACGCCGGCGAGCCGTTCCTGTTCTGGCTGGCCGCCGAGCAGATCAAACCGTTCCTGGCGCAGCACGGATTCACTGTAATCGAGCAGCTTAATGCCGACAGCATGGTCAAGCGCTTTCTAACGTTGCAGGATGGTACGCCATTCGGCCAGTCTCTACAGTATTTTGACCTGGTGTATGCGGAAATAGCCGGGTAAACTTTTAGCTGTTCATTTTAAATGCCTGCTCCCCGGTTTAAGGAACTGTTCTGCTTTTTGATTCCGGGGAGGTTTTTTTTAATTAAAATATTGTTGACTTTTCCCCCTATTGAGAACCTGGTTATTATGGATCACAAATCCTTTCCCCGTTTTTTAATTATCTGGTGCGGACAGTTTATCTCCAGTATCGGCAGCGGCCTGACGGCTTTTTCACTCGGCGTTTACGCCTTTAACAAAACCTCCAGCGCTACGGTTTATTCTCTGATCATCCTGTTTGCGTTTCTGCCCTCCTACCTGCTAAAACCAATCGGCGGTACGCTATCCGACCGGCTCGACCGCCGTTTGCTGATGATCGTCGGCGATCTCGGTTCGGCGCTTGGCTTGCTTTTCATCTTGATCATGCTGTCCTCCGGATTTCAGGATATGTGGGTCATATACATAGGTGTTGCTACAAGTTCGACCTTTGTCGCCCTGCAAAATCCCGCTTATAAAGCCTCAATTACCGATATGGTCGATGAAGCGGCATACTCGAAAGCTAGTGGTTTAATGCAATTAGCCGAATCAGCCCGCTTTTTAATCTCCCCCATCATCGCCGGATTCCTTTATGCTATCATGAAAATCGAATATATTTTAATGATCGATATAGCCACATTTACCATAGCTGTTTTTGCTGTTTTCGCCATAAAAGGCAAGATCAAAGCGGACCAACCAGTCACCCACAAGGAACATTTCCTGACCGATTTCAAAGACGGCTTTAAATATACCTTTGCCCATAAAGGTTTACTATGGCTGCTTTCCATCACCTCCATCATTACTTTTGCCGTCGGTTTTCTGCAATCACTCATTGGGCCTATGATTTTGGCCTTTACCAATGCCAAAACCCTGGGCGTCATTCAAACTATTGCGGCAAGTGGTATGTTGGCCAGCAGCTTTTTCATCGGCCTGTTCAGTAAAAACCAAAAACAGGTTGCTGTGTTATCCGCTTCATTAGGACTGGCAGGAATTTTTTATGCCCTGTTCGGTGTCTCAACAAACCTGGTGTTTATTACCGCAGCCGGATTTTTATTCTTTAGCACCCTGCCGTTTGTCAACACTTCGCTGGAAGTGCTGATCCGCAAAAATGTCGATAACCGGGTACAGGGGCGTGTGTGGTCCATCGTTTCCCTCATCTCGCAGTTGGGCATGATTATCGCCTTTTGCTGCGCCGGCATCCTGGCCGATAAACTGTTCAACCCGTTGCTGCAACCGGACGGAGTGCTGGCCTCTTCCGTCGGCAAACTCATCGGCGCCGGCCCGGGACGCGGAATCGGCTTTATGTTTGTGCTGTCCGGCTTGCTGGTGACAGCAGTCGCTGGTATTATCCATAAAAACCAGCATATCAGGGCGCTGGAAAAACATTAATTTTTATTATATATTCTTTCTTATCCTTCTCTTCCTGCCTGGGAATTTGTGTTCATAATGAAAACTATGATCAGGTTGTTTAACAACATCCCCCTTTATTAGTCATCTAAATTAGCTAATTTAGTATAATATATACCTCAGTTTTGTCAATTCATAAATACGTTGAATAAATGTTAAATATCAATTTTTCAAAAATGATTTTTTTATTGACATTGCCATTAAAATATATTATATTTAGCTAATTATATTAGCTAATATAGAGATAATTACGATGATCCAGGTCAACATTCACGAGGCTAAAACCAATCTCTCCCGCCTCATTCAGCAGGTTATCGACGGCGAAGAGGTAGTCATTGCCAAAGATCACCGCCCGGTTGTCAAACTGGTGGCGCTGGCAAGTCAAAAACCTGTGCGCCGCCTGGGGTCAGCTGCCGGGTTGATTCAAATATCCGGCGATTTCTCCGAACCGCTGCCGGAACTGGAAGATTACCTGCTATGAAAGCCATGCTCGACACGTCAACCTTTTTTATGGTTATTACGAATGACAGCCGACTAGGCGCAGCAGTCCGTGATATTTATTTGCATCCTGACAATGACATATTTATCAGCATGGCCGTACTATGGGAACTGGCCATTAAAACCGAGCTTGGAAAATTACAACTCGGCGAACCCCTGGCGGACTTTATACGGCATCATATTAGGGGAAACGACATTAAAATAATGAACATTGATTTACCACATATCCTGGCGCTGGATCAAATACCCGCATCTATTACCAATCCTTTCACCAGGCTAATCCTGTCGCAATGTATTTGTGAAAATATTCCCCTTCTTGGCGCCAACGCAGAATATGATAATTGTCCGGTAACCAAAATATGGTGAAATTAAATATACAGCAGACTCCGAACCCTGTAATTTTTCTTACTACCGGACACTTTTTATAAGTTCCCGACATATCACCCCTACGGGGTTAGATTGTGCTGAGATGGCTCTCTTTCTACAAACATTTCACCGCTTCGCGGTTATTTTAAAGTCAATTAAATGAAATTAACCCCCGGTAGGGGGTGATATGTTTATAGAATAATACATAAATACAAGCTCAAACCCCGTAGGGGTGGCATGTTTGAAACCGAATCCATAAAGTGTCCGGTAGTGAGTAATTTTTAATATTAATTATATCCACATGGGATTTTTTTTCAAGCCTTTATGTGTTATAGCTTGAGATAAAATCATTAATACTTTCCACTGTAAGCTCTATATGATAGAATTCTTCTTTTTTAATTTCTTTGCTCCAAATGAATTGCTTTATTGGCGTCGCATATTATGGTCAAGCCAGTTTTATCCCCAAGATAAACAAAAAAAATTACAATGGCAGTTGTTTTCCCGAATATTGGATATTTGCTTTAAAAATGTTCCCTTTTATCAGCAATTATTTGAAGAAATGGGGATTAAACGCTCCGATTTCAAGTCACTCGATGACCTGGTGAAAATTCCTATACTGTCACGGGAAACACTTTTATATAACAAAGACCAGTTCAAAGCCCTTGATTTCAAAAAACACAGACCACAATCAATTCGAACTACCGGCACTACCGGCGCTTCACTGGATGTTTATTGGGATATTCACTCCAATATCATGGAATTGCTTTGCCAGTACCGCCATTTTTCCTGGGCCGGTTATCGTTTAGGTAATTCGTTCCTGGATATTCGCAGTGTTCTGTTGAACGACCCAAAAGGGTATCACTGGAACTGGAAGTGCCGTGGCCTGGAATTTTCTTCAGATATAATCGACTCAACCAACATTGATCGATATGCGGATTTGTTGCGAAAATACAAGATCAAACTCTGGCGCGGTTACCCGGAATCGATTTACTATTTTTGTCACCTTTTAGATATTGCTGGCATCAACGATGTTAAACCGGCATGTATCATCAGTGTTTCCGTTACAGTCCTCGATTTCCATCGACATTTCATTGAAGCCTGGGCCGGCGTTCCCCTGTGCGACAATTATGGTATGGATGAACATGTGGCGCTCATCACCCAATGCCCGCAAGGCGGTTATCACATTGCTTCAGAATATGGAATTGTAGAAATATTAAAACCAGACAATACACATGCCGCACCAGGAGAAGAAGGACGGATTATAGCCACCGGATTACACAATAAAGCCTTTCCCCTGCTCCGCTATGATACCAATGATTATGCCATTGCTTCGAACCGTGTTTGCCCGTGCGGGAGAACCCTCCCTTTGATCGAACGGTTGACTGGGCGAATCAACGATTTCATTATGGATGCGCGCGGTCAATGGCTGTCCGCACCGTCCTGGCCTATGTATTTGGTCAACGGCATTAAAAAAGCCCAGCTTGTACAGGAACACCAATACCTGATTAACCTTTATATTGTCCCCATGGATCCTGCCTTAAAACGTGATGATCAAATCCTTATCGACACTTTTAAAGAACGCTATGGACAATCGGTTGAAATTAAAATATTTTATGTCGATGAAGTGCCTTTCCCCCGGTACGGACAAAAATATAAATTTGCCCATAGTAAGATAAAGCAGGAGATATGATGCAGGTGACCCGGTTATTAGTGGTCAGCCATCTGCTTTCAGCTAAACATTCAGGAATGAGCAAATGATAAGGAAACCAGGATAAAAATACAAGTGAGAGAGGAAATGTTTAAGTGATGTATTATCGGAGTTTTTCAATTATTTTCCTCTAATTGTCTTTTCCTGATAGCTGACAGCTGAGAACTGACCGCTTTTTAACTAATAGCTGAAAATTATTGCAAATTTCCCTTACTTTATTTAACTTGAAAAAAAATTAACTGGAAAGATTAAACGGTATGAAGCGCCGGGGTTGTCTTCACATTACTGTTTTACTCCTCTGCTGCCTGAGTATATCCGTAACGGCTCAGACAACGGTTTCAGGCTATATCTTTTGGGTACAGGATCTTGATCCGGTACAATCCTGCATAATTACTGCCTTTGATTTAAATAACAACATAATTGCCACAACAGCTACGGATTCCGCAGGTCAATTTTCCATTTCTTTCACTACCGATATAAAAGAACTATTAAAACCTGATCGATACTCGCTGCCGCAAAACTATCCGAATCCTTTTCACCAACGCACCTTTTTAGATTTAGGCAAAATGGCTGCCGCAGGTCCGCTGGATATTTCTGTTTATAACATTTTGGGGCAGTTGGTCACCCAATTTTCATTAGCCCATTTGCAATACGAATTAGAATTGGATTTGGGTAACAGCCCGGCAGGTCTCTACTTTGTTCACTTGCAATCACCGCATTCGAGCGCAGTCCTGAAAATGCTTAAACTTGAAAGTACAGCCAGTTTCAGTCAGAAAAACACACCGGCAATGTCACAAACATCCCTAGAGCGAAATAGTAACTATAACTCCCGGATACAATTACTGTTTTCGCATCCACAAGCATGGACCCGCCGGGATACTTTGAACCTGACGGATTTGCAAAATAATTACTTTACGGTTTTATGGAAAACCCCGACAATACAAACCCAGGTTCAGGAACAAATGAATAATATCAATTTAACCTATACCATTGGTGGATATGGTTATTGCAGGGCAATGATTGTTATTAACGGCACGGCTAAGGATACAAGATATTTTCCCCTGCCGCAGGCAATGACATATTCACTGCCGCTAAGTTCCTACATACCGGGAGTATTGCCGGTAGAATTGATCATTTATCAAAATCCCTATCAAAAAGGGGAACAGAGCATCAGTTTTCAAAATACAGTTACCATATCTCCCCGGTGTACATTAGTAATTAATAACAATGATCTGTATACAGCTCTACGTCACGTAAACCTCTTGCTTTTTGCCAACCAGGCCGACTCCATGAAGATAGGCAACGACGTCGGATTGACAGCAAGTGATTGGGAGCCCTTTACAACACAAAAGGAATGGATATTACCGGCCGGGCCGGGACCGAAAATTGTCTGCATGCAAACCAAAACGATTCAGGGAGAAATTACACCGGTCGCTGCCGATACTATTCTTATAGAACCTCTGATACCTTCTTTGCATATAAACAATGATGCACAATACACCCAAACTCAGGACGTTGTACTGTCTGTCGGCCAAAATGGTTCGACAACCAATGTGCAACAAAAAATTGCTGAAGACCTGGCCTCACCTAACACTATATGGACTCCTTTTACAGCAACCTTACCCTGGCGGCTTTCGCCGGGTGACGGGAATAAAGTTATCTATTTGCAATTAATGAATGATTTTGAAATTGAATCCGCGATTATTGCCGATAGCATTTTACTGGACACAACTCCCCCTGTTGCCGCCTTTTCAGTAGAACCGGATACGGGACTGGTGAATGAAACCCTGTTTACTTTTGATCCCGCGCTTACATTCGATAATATCTGCGCCGGTCAGGATTTACAGGCACGCTGGGATTGGGAAAACGACGGCCTGTACGATACCTTCTGGTCGCCGTTGTCTTCCATACAGCGGGTCTATACAACCGGCGGAGGATTAAAAAACATCAAATTACAGGTCAAAGACCAGGCCGGATGGCAAAATACCGTTTTAATGCCCATTTATGTCAATACCAAACCGGTACCGGAGTTTCACTGGCAGCGGGATTCTCAGGATTCCCTAAAAGTAACCTTTAACGCCTCAGAATCCTTCGATTTTGAGGATGACGCCGCATTACAATTTCAATGGGACTTTAGCGGCGACGGCGCCCCGGAAACCGGCTGGTTAAATTCTCCGGTAACCGCCTTTACTTTTCCGGCATTTGCATCCTGGAATACCCTGCTGGCAGTAAAAGATAGCGCCGGGTACATTCAGACCCTGGAAAGGACCATACTCAATCCTTTCCGCTTAATAATGAGCGCTATAACCTCCTGGGTCGATCCGCTGTGGATTCAGTACCATTATTGCCGCACTCAAAGTATTTACCTGGCCGAAGAGATTGGCGCAGGAATAACGATCAATAAAATTGCCCTGCATGTTGCCGAAGCGCCGGCCATCACACTGCATGATTTAACCATCCGCATAAAGCATACCGGCGAGGATATTTTCAGTAATGATAATTTTGATAATACCGCGCTACAAACAGTCTTCACCGGCAACGCCGTTTTAACCGGCCCGGACTGGTATGAATTTGTTTTCACTGCTCCTTTCAAATATAACGGTACGGATAATCTTTTAGTAGATATATCTTTTAATAATCCGGCGACATATAACCAAACTGCCGCCTTGTATTCGGAATTTCGCGGCTACCGGGCTGTACATGTTCATGGTGACTCTCCGAACGATACCTACAATAAATACCGCACTTCTTATGTGCCGCAAATAAAACTCTATTATTATTCACAGGGAGAATAAAGTGCCGCGTCGCATCGTGCTTTTGCATATTTTATTTATAACTGCTTATGCTTATACCCAGGATGCCTGGTATCCGGTTAATCCGCTACCCCTATCAGCATTGATGGATGTACAAATCCTAAATGCCAATACAGTGATTGCCTGTGGCGACTATGGCATAATGCTAAAAACCACAGACGGCGGTCAATCCTGGCGCTATATTGGTACAGGCTTGTCCAATCTTATTGTTTACAGTTTATGTTTTGTGAATGCCAATACCGGCTGGGCAACAGGTACAATGGGATACGATCAGTATATATTCAAGACATCGGATGGCGGAATAACATGGCAACCTCAATACCACATGACAGACACAAGCAGTCCCATGTTGTATTCTATTTATTTTATCGATTCCCAAACCGGCTACGCCGCCGGCAATGGCGGTGTAATCATGCGCACAAGCAATGGCGGTACAACTTGGGAATCCATATATGTAAACAGTCCCGTAACTTTTCAGGTCATTTATTTTATCAATAATTTGACCGGTTTCGTCGCCGGTGATGGCATGGTTTTGAAAACCACTAACGGCGGCGATACCTGGCGGGCAGTTTACAATGGTAACTGGGGTTATATCAAAGATATGTGCTTTGCCGATCCACAGCATGGCTGGCTGGTTGGCGCCAACAAGATCATGGCGACCACTGACGGCGGTGAAACCTGGATCGATCAGTACGAAACTTTTTATTACACGATTGAATTGAATGGCATCGCCTGTTATGATGTCAATCATGTCTGGGCGGTTGGCGGGCGTGGACTGGTCATATTTTCCGATGACGGCGGCGCCGATTGGAATGAGCAGGCGCCGTTTGGCAGTTCTGAAGATCTATATGCAGTGGAATTTTACAATGCAAACATCGGTTGGGCTGTTGGGGCCAAACAAATAATGAAATCCGAAAATGGCGGACAAACCTGGGTCTCGCAAAACAGCGCTTTGAAAGACGACCTGATGGATATACAATTTGTCACTCCCCAGCTAGGTTGGGCGGCAGGGTATAACGGTTTAATGATAAAAACGGAAAATGGCGGTCTCTCCTGGCAGCAGCTACCTACAGATTATCCGGCGAAACTGTTCACGGCCATTCATTTTACCGACGCCGATCACGGCTGGGCGGTTGGCCGCAAAGATTGGGGTTTTGTTATCGCCCGCACCGAAAACGGCGGTCAAACCTGGACGGAAAAGACCAGCGAACTGACCCTGTTTTTATGGGATGTGTTTTTCATTGATGCACAAACCGGCTGGACCGTCGGCGAAAACGGCGTAGTGCTGAAAACCACCGATGGCGGAGATACCTGGGATCAGATTGAGCTTAATCCAACTGCCACTTTTTCAAGAATTCAATTCCTAAATGCCAATACCGGCTGGCTGCTCTGTTCAGGGTTTCCCGGTCAATTATACAGAACCGATGATGGCGGCGCTACCTGGACGCCGCAGCAAATAGCAGATTACAATCACTCTTTTACGGATTTTTATTTTGTCAATGCAGATAAGGGCTGGGCGGTCACCAACGGAGGGGAAATCCGCATTACCAATGACGGCGGTACAACCTGGAGCCAAATTTCACAATATAGTGGTGATGACTTTATCCGCATTTGCTTTACTGATCCGGTCAATGGCTGGCTGATGGATGACGCCGGCGGCATTTACCGACTGGTACACGGCGGCTCAAAATGGGTCCGCCAGGTGACAAAAGCCGCGATCGAACTGAAAAACTTTTGCTTTGTCGATCAATACACCGGCTGGGCGGTCGGCAACCAGGGTTGTATTCTTAAAACCACCACCGGGGGACTGACAGTAGAGGATCCCCCCTGGCTAATGTCTGCAAGTTCCGTCACCGCCAAAGAGGATTCACAGTTTACCTATACATCCGACGCCCTGCATTACCCCGGACGTTCCGTGTCTTTTACTTATACAAACCTGCCGGCCTGGCTCGCGCCAACTGAAACCGGTGTGGCGGGAATTCCGCCCAATTGGGTAGCACAGGCGGAATTCCTGGTAGAATCAAGTGACGGAAACGGCAGCGATACGATGACTGTACATATAAATGTGGAAATGCTCAATGATCCGCCGGAATTTTCCTCGCCTGCCCAGGATACTGCTTATTATAATACTCTGTTCACATATTCCGCTCAAGCAAAAGATCCGGAAGGCGATAGTCTGGAATACTTTTTCCAAAATTATCCAAACTGGCTGATACCATCTGCATCAAGCATCACCGGCATTCCGTCGTTAACCGATACCGATACCAGTTTTACAGTTATTACAACCGACCAGTTTTTTTTCGATACCCTGCAGGTTTCGGTTCATATTACTGATAAACCCACCGGCATTGCAACTGACAAATCTAATAGTACTATCATTCCTAATAAATTCCAGTTATATTGTAATTACCCCAATCCCTTTAACCAGAGCACAACCATCCGTTTTGGTTTACCGGTGACCGCGCGAACCCGTATTGTTGTTTATGATATACAGGGACAGGAAGTGGCGGCGCTTGAAGATCAACTAATCCCTGCCGGTTATCATCAGCGCCAATGGCAGGCGGATCATGTTGCCTCCGGTGTATACATCATTGTTGTTACAGCAGGAGATTTTCGCGGTGTGCAAAAATGTTTGCTCCTGAAATAAAGTTCCGCAACAATGCCGGGTAAACAATTTTATCTCCGGCTTTTTATTCACTTACATATTGCATGTCTTTTACTGATAGCTGACAACTGAAAACTTTCTTTACACATTCAACTATTTCCTGTTGTTAACTGATAGCTGACAACTGACAACTTTATTATGTTTAATCTTGCAGATTTAAAGTAAAATTACTAATTTGTCATGCTCCGTTCGAATAATTATTTACATTTCTCATACATCTTTGGAGGTTCGATGAAAAACTTATACGCAGGAATAGACAGTTCCACGCAGGGTACCAAATTACTGGTTATTGATATTGATGCCGCCAAGGTTGTCCATGTCGATGCTGTAAATTATGATAACGACTTGCCGAAATATAAAACCCGTAACGGCGTTTTACAGGGCCAGGCCGAAGGCGTTTCCGAATCCGATCCCATGATGTGGATCGAAGCGCTGGAAGTGTTGTTCGCCCGTTTGCAGAAATCGGCTATACCGCAACAGAATATCAAAGCGATCTCGGTATCCGGTCAGCAGCATGGTCTGGTAACGCTGGATGCAAAGGGTAACCTGACCCGTAAAACCAGTAAACTGTGGAACGATTTCAGCACCCAGGAAGAATGCGACCTGCTCACCAAAGCGGTTGGCGGTTTGGATAATATGGTAAAAGAAGTTGGCAACAGCCAGCGCACCGGCTATACCGCCGCCAAAATATTCCACATGGCGCGCCATGAAAAAGAAGCCTTTGCCAAAACGACTACCTGTTTCCTGGTGCATAACTTTGTCAACTGGTACCTCACCGGCGGTGTGAACGGCGGTGTGCGGGTTATGGAACCCGGCGATACCTCCGGCATGGCCTTGTGGAATCCCAAGAACGGTAAATGGTCTGAAAAAGTCATGAATGCCATTTCCCCGGAACTGAAAAATAAAATCCCGTCTTTGCAGCCCTCCGATAAAAGCATCGGCCTGATCGGCAAAGACCTGGCGGCAAAATTCGGCTTTGATCCGGCCTGCAAGATCGACGCCGGTACCGGCGACAATATGTACGGCGCGGTTGGCACCGGCAACGTGGTGCCCGGCATCGTCACTGTCAGTCTGGGCACCAGCGGCACGGCCTACACCTTTTTAAAAGAACCGTACATCGACCCCACCGGCGAGATTGCGGCATTTTGTGACAGCACCGGCCATTACCTGCCGTTGTTATGCGTCTCCAACCTGGCCAATGGTTACAATGCCATTCTGGCCCAGTATAAGATGAGTCACGCTGAATTTGTCGAGGTTGTCAAAACCGTGCCGGTCGGCAACGAAGGCCGGGTACTGCTGCCCTGGTACATGGGCGAACGCACCCCGGACGTACCCCAAGCCAGTCCCGTTTACTTTGGCTTTGGCCTGGATGATTTTACCAAACCGATCCTCTCCCGCGCGGTGCTGGAAGGCCATGTGCTGAACCTGTATGACGGCTTCCGCAAAATGCCGGTAAAACCGACAGAAATCCGTCTCACTGGCGGCTTGGCGCAGTCCGAAGCCTGGGTGCAAACCATAGCGGATGTATTTGCCGCCGAAGCGGTGCCGGTCGAAGGTGAGGGTGCGGCGCTCGGCGCAGCCCTGCACGCCGCCTGGGTGCATCAAAAAGAGAGCGGCAATCAAGTCACCCTGGAACAGGTTGTAGCGCCGTTTGTGGTATTGAATGAAAAACGCCGCAGAAAACCCATTCCTGCCAATGTCGCGGTTATGGATAAACAAAAAGCAATTTTCCACGCCCTCAGCGAACGGGTGCGCGGCGTTGCCATGCAAGGCAACCCCTTTGCGTTGCGCGCGGGAATGATAAAGTAAGTTACTTTCACATAATTAAAATTGTATTTAAAGGGCAGAGTTCACCTCTGCCCTTTTTTGTTTACCTTATTCCCGCGCTTTATTCCTGGCTTTCTCGGTTCAAAAAATCCCCCAAACTACTATTAAAGAACAGGTTTTAATACTACCTGAATTTCTAAATTGAGAGAAAAAATGGAATTTTGACTAGTAAAAAATGATGAGCAGGGTCCAACTGTTGTCGCTCTAAATTATGAAAATGTTTAATATCTTATTATTCAATAATTTATCACTATAGAGGGATTCTGCCCATCCTACATGGTTCTAATAAAAAAAATCATTGTCAAAACTTTTTCATTTAAGAAATTTAGGTACTAGACAAATTTTAATCTCTAAATGTTGGCAACTGTTAGCTGATAACTGAGAGCTGTCAACTAATAGCTGACAACTGATAACTGAAAACTTGTTTTCAGACATTTTCGTATTTTTTTTTATAATCAGCCCTCTTTTGAGAAATAATTGTTGCACCAGACCTGAAAAATTTTTATAATAGATTTATTTAAAAATGAGAAAAACATGACAGTCAGTATGATCCTCAGTTTTCGACCAAACTGCTTTAAATTTACCAACTATATTTATTATCGGGCCTGACCACACCTCGGTTATTAAAATCCTGCTGTCTCGTTATTAATATTATACATATAATCTTGAATAATCCGGTAAATTATTAAAATTTATCATAGAATTAGTATATCAAGTAAGGAGATTATCAAATGTCTGAATTTGTTGCCAACCTCATGGCAGAAGTTAAAGCCAAAAATCCCAACGAAAAAGAATTTTTGCAGGCTGTAGAAGAAGTTGCTGAATCTATTGCCATAGTATATGAACGTTACCCGGAATACCGTTCGGCGAAAATCCTGGAGCGGATCATTGAACCGGAACGGGTTATCATGTTCCGCGTTCCCTGGCAGGATGACCAGGGTGAAATCCACATCAACCGCGGCTTTCGCATTCAAATGAACAGCGCCATAGGTCCCTATAAAGGCGGTCTGCGCTTTCACCCCTCAGTTAATCTTAGTATTTTGAAATTTTTAGCCTTTGAACAGGTGTTTAAGAATAGCCTGACCTCGCTGCCAATGGGCGGCGCCAAAGGCGGTTCAGATTTTGATCCCAAAGGCAAGTCTGATAATGAAGTTATGCGTTTCTGCCAGAGTTTTATGAACGAATTGAACCGGCACATCGGCCCGAACACCGATGTTCCTGCCGGCGATATTGGCGTAGGCGGTCGCGAAATCGGTTTCCTGTTCGGCCAGTATAAAAAACTGCGCAATGAATTTACCGGCGTGTTGACCGGCAAAGGATTGAGCTGGGGCGGCTCGCTCATTCGCCCTGAAGCCACCGGTTACGGCTCTGTTTACTTTGCTTCCGAAATGCTGACCACCCGCAACCAAACCCTGCAAGGTAAAACCTGCCTGGTTTCCGGTTCAGGTAACGTTGCCCAGTATACGGTTGAAAAGATCATTGCGTTGGGCGGCAAAGTTGTTACCCTGTCCGATTCTAGTGGCTATATCTATGATGATCAGGGAATCAATCGTGAAAAGCTGGACTTTGTTATCCAGTTAAAAAACATTCGCCGTGGCAGGATCCAGGAATATGTTGAAAAATATAAAAACGCGGTTTATACACCGGTCAATCCGGCCGATGATTTCAATCCACTGTGGAACCACAAAGCCGATTGCGCTTTCCCCAGCGCGACCCAGAATGAAATTAACGGCAAGGATGCCAAAAACATGCTGAGGAATGGCGTTTATGTGGTCAGCGAAGGCGCCAATATGCCCACTTCTCTTGAAGGCGTAAAACAGTTCCTGGACGCCGGTATTCTGTATGCTCCCGGCAAAGCGGCCAATGCCGGCGGCGTTGCTGTATCCGGTCTCGAAATGTCGCAAAATTCCATGCGCCTGCCCTGGACCCGCGAAGAAGTCGACGCCCGCTTACAGATGATCATGAAATCGATCCACAAAACCTGTGTAGAAAACGCTGATAAATTCGGCACCCCCGGCAATTATGTCAATGGCGCCAACATCGGCGGATTCCTTAAAGTTGCCAATGCCATGATGGATCAGGGTCTGCTATAAACCGACAACCGCAACACCTGTAATAAAAAGGACCCCCTTTTTATGTCCAGTGCAATTAAAAAAGTGCTGCCCCATGCCGACCCCCTGTGGGTCGAGCATGGGTACGGCACCCGCTTTCAGGGATTCCAAAACCTGATGCGCCTGCGCATCAGGGATATTTTACTGGTTTCAAGTCTCTACGATCTCTATGTCTTTGAAGAAGACGGCCGCCTTTATGAACTCATCCGCGAAAAATACCAGGGGCTGAATCTCAGCCATGCCCCGGAACTGACGCGCGTTTCCAGCGGCGTTGAAGCTCTGGCATTGATCAAAGAGGAACGACGCTTTGATATGATCCTTACCACCCTGCATATTGAAGACATGCGGGTCTCTACCTTTGCCAAAAAAATTAAAGAAGCCAACATTTCTGTGCCGGTTGTATTGCTGGCTTTTGATAACCGCGAATTATCCGATTTATTGCTGCACCAGGATTCTTCGGTGTTCGACCAGATATTTATCTGGCAGGGCGATTTCCGTTTGTTGCTGGCGATCATCAAACACCTTGAAGATAAAATGAATGTCGACCACGATTCACACCTGGTCGGAGTACAATCCATCATTGTTATAGAAGATAATGTACGTTACTATTCTTCATTTTTGCCCATTATATATCTTGAAACCATGCGCCAATCGCAGCGCCTGATCTCGGAAGGCATCAATCTTTCCCATAAACAATTGCGGCAGCGGGCCCGTCCAAAAATTTTGCTGTGCAAAACCTGGGAAGAAGCCAAAGACTATTTTGACAAGTACAAAGATACCATCCTGGGCATCATTTCCGATATTGAATTCCCCCATAACGGTAAAGTCGACTCACAGGCGGGTTTGGAATTCGCCCGCTATGTTTTAAGCGTCCATTCGGATATACCGGTGCTGTTGAATTCCACCAATCTTGAAAATGAAAAAAAGGCCCGCGAAATCGGCGCTTCGTTTTTACTGAAAAATTCCCCTACTCTGCTGCATGATTTGCAAAATTTCATGATGAACAATCTCAGCTTTGGCGATTTTATATTTCGCACCAAAGAAGGCGTGGAAGTCGGCAGAGCTACGGACCTGTTGTCGCTTGAGGAACAACTCAAGACTATTCCCGAAGAAAGCATTCAATATCATGCGGAAAGAAACCACTTTTCCAACTGGCTCAAAGCCCGCACCGAATTCTGGCTGGCCCATCAATTGCGGCCGCGCAGTATTGCCGATTTTCCCAGCATTGAAGATATTCGCCAGGACCTCATGTCCTCGCTGCAGGAATACCGCAAACTGCGCCAGCAGGGTATTATTACTGATTTTAAAAAAGAATCATTCGATCCATATAGCAGCATGTCGCGTATTGGCGGCGGTTCGCTGGGAGGCAAGGCGCGCGGCCTCAGCTTTGTCAACATTTTGATCAATAACTATAATGTTCAGGATCAGTTCGAAGGTGTAAAAATATACATTCCCCCGGCAATTGTTATCGGCACAGATATATTCGATGATTTTATGAAAGAGAATGACCTGCACTATTTTGCTCTCTATTCTGCAGACGATAATGCCATAATGCAAAAATTCCTGCGCACCGATAATTTCCCGGATGAAATACTTGACGAACTGGCCGCGTTTCTCGATTTGATTCATACTCCGCTGGCTATCCGTTCCTCCAGCTTGCTGGAAGATTCACATAACCAGCCTTTTGCCGGGGTATATCACACGTATATGCTGCCAAACAGCAATCCCAACCCTCAAGTGCGGTTAAATGAACTGGTGCAAACGGTAAAAAAAGTTTATGCATCCACATTTTTACAGTCGGCTAAAAATTATATCCGGGCGACCTCGTATCGCCTGGAAGAAGAAAAAATGGCAGTCATCATCCAAAGTATGATCGGCTCTCCTCACAATAACCGTTTTTACCCGGACTTTGCCGGCGTGGCCCGTTCCTACAACTTTTACCCGGTAGCGCCGCAAAAATCCACCGACGGTATAGTCTCTGCGGCCCTTGGTCTGGGTAAAACAGTGGTTGAAGGCGGTATGGCGGCCCGTTTTTGTCCCAAATATCCAACCAGGGTTGATCCCTTTAACGCGCCTAAATATTTGCTAAAAAATTCACAAATGGAATTTTTTGCCCTCGACCTGACCGCCCAGGCGGAATATACCAATGTACGCGATGATTGCTTTGTAAAAAAATACCCCCTCTCCGTGGCCGAAGAGGACGGAACGCTGTTCCAGTTGGCATCAACATATTCTTCCGAAAATGACGCGATTTATGACGGCACCTCCAAAAACGGAATGCGCCTTATCACCCTGGCGCCGTTACTAAAATTTAAAACTTTTCCGCTCCCGGAAATCCTTGAACTGCTGCTCGATATGGGCGGCTGGGGAATGGGCACCCCGGTGGAAATTGAATTTGCCGTTAACCTTTCCGTTCCCAAAGGCAAGCCCAAAGAATTCGGCATATTGCAAATGCGCCCGATGGTTTTGAACCGTGAACTGGAAGTAATGAATATCGATCACTTTAAGCCTGAACAACTGGTTTGCAAAAGCTCCCAGGTTATGGGCAACGGCGTTATGGAAGACATTTATGATATTGTTATGGTTGACCGTGATCTGTTTGACCGGGCGCAAAGCCGGCTGGTCGCCCAGGAAGTAAGCCGTTTGAATGCCAAGCTGATTAGCGAAAACCGTCCTTATTTGTTGATAGGAGTCGGCAGGTGGGGCAGCCTCGATCCCTGGCTGGGCATTCCGGTGCGCTGGGATCAAATAGCCGGCGCGCGGGTCATCATCGAATCCGATTTCAAGGATTTCAGCGTGCTGCCCTCGCAGGGCTCGCACTTTTTCCAAAACCTCAATTCCTTTATGGTCGGCTATTTTACCGTCCGTTCCGAGATGACAAATGATTTTGTGGACTGGGATTGGCTTAAAAATCAACAAACTATCGAGGTGTTGCAATACACCAAACATATCCGTATTGATAAACCATGCATCATAAAAATGAATGGTCACGAAAGCAGTGGAATAATTCTAAAACCGGAGCATAATATTGACAGATAAAGACCAAATACCGGATACCTGTCCACATTGTGGCCGGCAATTAAGCCCCTGGGAACAGGTGCTGCTGCGAGTCGACAGGGCATTGATGTGCAAAGGGTGTTGGTACAGAATATTTCTGGATGCGTTCGATCCGCCCACACCTCCAAACTTTGAACACAAAACCTCACAGGATGAGAATAATTAATGGAATCGTATAATTCTTTCCATGTCGCCCAAAAACAGGTGCAGGAAGCGGCAAAAATCCTCAACCTGGGGCAGGCAGCCACAGAATTGCTGTTATGGCCGCAGCGGGAATTTAAATTTACCCTGCCGGTAAAAATGGATAATGGCAAAACCAGAATTTTTCACGCCTGGCGTATTCAATACAATTTTGCGCGCGGACCCGCCAAAGGCGGGATTCGCTTTCATCCGGATGAAACCGTCGATACCATCCGCGCCCTGGCATCGTGGATGACCTGGAAAACCGCGGTCGTCGACCTGCCGCTGGGCGGCGGTAAAGGCGGTGTAGTTTGCGATCCACGCAATATGTCCGACCGGGAACTGGAAAACATATCCCGCGCCTATATCCGCGCCGCTTTTCCATACCTGGGCATAGATCGCGATGTTCCGGCGCCGGATGTATATACCAATCCGCAAACCATGGCTTGGATGATGGATGAATATGAAACGCTCTTGCAGCGCCATCACCCCGGCGTGATGACCGATAAACCCCAACAGCTTGGCGGCACCGAAGGCCGGCGCGACGCTACCGCCCGTGGCGGCGTCATCACGGTTCGCGAAGCCTGCCGCTGCCTGGCTATCGATCCCACCGGCGACTTTGCTATTCAGGGGTTCGGCAATGCCGGACAAAGAGCAGCCCTGCTGCATAACGAAATATTGGGCGGCGGCCGGCTGGTCGGCGTCTGTGATTCGCGCGGCGGCATTTATAATCCAAACGGCTTTAACGTCAAAGAACTGGTCACCCACAAATTGAAAACCGGCACAGTGGCGGGCTTTCCCGGCGCCTCAAGTGTTCCGCGCGATTCGATCCTGGAAATGAATGTCGATATTCTCTACCCCGCGGCGCTGGAAAACTCGATCACCCTTGCCAATGCCGATAAAATCAAAGCCAAAATTATTTGCGAACTGGCTAACGGCCCAACCTCGCCGGAAGCGGATATTATTCTCAATAAAAAAGGCATCCACGTTATACCGGATATCCTGGCCAGCGCCGGCGGCGTCACCGTTTCTTACCTGGAAATGGTGCAAAACTCTTGCCTGGATTACTGGAGCGAAGAAACCGTTCACCAGCGCCTCGATAAAAAAATATCGACAGCTTATCACACGGTCATGGAAGCGGTTAAAGAAAAAAAAGTCCATCCCCGCCTGGCGGCGACGATCGTTGGCGTAGCCAGGGTTGCCGAAGCCTGCGACCTGCGCGGCTGGGTGTAGATATTATTGTTCAATAGTCCTGGCCGCGGTTTCGGATTTATTATTTACCCAATCGCTATCATCCGGTCCACCGCTTGTTTGGCGCGCCGGCGGATATCCTCCGGCACATCGATCACATAGCGGTTATACAACAACGAATCCCTGGTTTGCTCCAGCGTTATTTCATTCATGTGCGGACAACGAATGCTGCACAACCGCAGCATTTCCTTGTGTGGATTGGCGGCGGCGATATTATCGCCCATGCTGCATTCGGTCAGCAGCAGGTAACGCGGCGCTTGCGTGGTTTCTACATATTTGATCATTCCGGTCGTGCTTCCCGAATAATCGGCTGCATCGATAACCTCCGGCTTGCATTCCAGGTGGGCCAAAACGACCACATCGGGGAATTGCCTGCGCACATTAATAATATCTTCAACTGTGAACTTTTCGTGCACTTCGCATTTGCCGCTCCAGCCGATCATCCGGTATTCCACGCCTTCGCCACTGTTTTTCAGTTTGGCGGGATTTTTGGTCGGCAAGATGATCTGCTTGCCGGTTTCTTTGGCAATATTTTTGGCCATAAATTCGTCCGGCAAAAAAATTATGGTTTGGTCGTTAAATGACTCGACAACCTGTTTAGCGTTGCCGGATGTGCAGCAGATGTCGCTTTCCGCTTTAACGTCTGCATAAGTATTTACATACGTAACCACCGGCACGCCGGGGTATTGCTTGCGCAGTTCGCGAACATCCGCTGCCGTAATGCTCTCCGCCAGCGAACAGCCGCCTTTAGGCGAAGGCAGCAGCACAGTTTTTTCGGGATTGAGGATCTTGGCGGTCTCGGCCATAAAACGCACCCCGCAAAATACAATAATATCTTTATCGGTTCTGGCGGCTTCACGGGCCAGGCCCAGGGAATCGCCGGTGTAATCGGGCACCGAATAATAGAGCGCCGGTTCCATATAATTATGCCCCAATATAACCGCGTTTTTTTCCTGCTTCAGCCGGTTGACCTCGACAGCCAGTTCCGCTTTATAACGTAATTCCGCTTCGGGAACGATTTTACCCAGTCTTTCAACCATGATCTTAAACATATCGTCAACGGTTTGCGCATTAAATGCCATATTATTCACCTTTTATCTTCAATGAGCCAATTTTCAAACTTTTACTTTCATATAAAATACAAATTACACTGTTAAAAATCAAGCACACCGGTTATAACAACCCGATAGAGCGGTATAATCCGGCAAATAAAGCATTGATTTCAAGGTCGGTCGCCTGAAAAGCAGTGGTCATCGGGTAGTCCCGTTGCTTTACCTTTCGGGACATATCGAGATGAACCGGGGAAAAAATTAATTGGTATCAGGTCCTGTCCCCTCGATACGACCCGTCCCGCCATGCGGGACGGCTCTACTCGGGGACCGGCTTTTTCGAAATAGGTGGCAGTCGTTGGGGAAATCCCGGTCGTCGAGTAGGGCCGAAAACGGATTACGGAAAAGAACAAATACAGAATTCATGCAAAGAAATTAAACTCGGTGCGCTTACGGCCCTTATTGAGACGTACCGAAAAAACGCAAGGGCTTTATTGTAGTAGGCAGCCCTGTCCCCTCGATACGAGCCGTCCCGCCATACGGGTGCGGCTCTACTCGTGGACCGGCTTTTTCGAAACAGGTGGCGGTCGTTGGGGAAATCCCGGTCGTCGAGTAGGGCCGAAAACCGATTACGGAAAAGAACAAATACAGAATTCATGCAAAGAAATTAAATTCGGTGCGCTTCCGGCCCGTATCGAGACGTACCGAAAAAACGCAAGGGCTTTATTGTAGTAGGCAGTCCTGTCCCCTCGATACGAGCCGTCCCGCCATACGGGTGCGGCTCTACTCGTGGACCGGCTTTTTCGAAATAGGTGGCGGTCGTTGGGGAAATCCCGGTCGTCGAGTAGGGCCGAAAACCGATTACGGAAAAGAACAAATACAGAATTCATGCAAAGAAATTAAACTCGGTGCGCTTACGGCCCGTATCGTGACGTACCGAAAAAACGCAAGGGCTTTATTGTAGTAGGCAGTCCCGTCCCCTTGATACGACCCGTCCCGCCATGCGGGACGGCTCTACTCTGGGATCGGCTGTTTCAAAAACATGCACTGGTCCTCGGCCAAGCCCCGGCACGACCAAATTTCAAAAATATTTCTCCACCGGGAATTTTTTCTGTTGTATTTTGTTGATAAATTTTTTAGATTTAACCGTACAAATATTAATTTATTTGGAATTTCTCTACCATGTGGATAAAAAAATATAACACTCTTCATCAAACCTCTCCAGCACGGGCTAAGGCTATCCCAATGACCGGATTATATTCTTTTATCAACATCCTGCACATTCTTGCCATTTCTATTTCGCTATTTCTATCGCTAGTTGCGCTACGAATTATCGTGGTAAACAACTGATCCCTGACCTCTCTAGTACTTTATTATTTTTATAAATCCCGAGGTCAGAACTCCTCGGGAGTGGAATTATTTTAACAATTTGAAAGGATACAAAATGAAATCAGATGCCGTAAAAAAAGGACCGGAACGCGCGCCGCACCGCAGCCTGCTCCGGGCAACCGGAGTTAAAAATAGCGACTTTGACAAACCTTTTATCGGAATATGTAATTCCTATACCGATCTCATTCCGGGACACGTGCATCTTCAGGAATTTGGCCGCAAGGTAAAAGAAATAGTTCGTAACGCCGGCGGCGTGCCCTTTGAATTCAATACTATCGGTGTGGATGACGGCATTGCTATGGGTCACAAGGGTATGAATTACAGTCTGCCCTCCCGCGAGTTGATTGCCGATTGCGTGGAAACCATGGCTATGGCGCATTGCCTCGACGCCCTCGTATGCATTCCCAATTGCGACAAGATCATCCCCGGCATGATGATGGCCGCCGTACGTCTGAACATTCCCACAATTTTTATATCCGGCGGCCCCATGAAAAAAGGCGTCGATTCCAAAGGCAACAGCATAAACCTGATCTCGGTTTTCGAAGCGGTCGGTCAATATTCCGCCGGCAACATGACCGATGCGGAACTGCTGGATCTTGAAGAACATGCTTGTCCCGGCTGCGGTAGTTGTTCCGGTATGTTCACCGCCAACAGCATGAACTGCCTGTGCGAAGCCCTGGGCCTGGCCCTGCCCGGCAACGGCACTATTCTCGCAGTTGACCCGAAACGGGATCAACTCATTGCCCAAATCGGCGAGCGGATCATGGATATGCTGAAAAAAGATTTAAAGCCCCTGGATATATTGACCCGCGATACCTTTATGAACGCCCTCGCCCTCGATCTGGCCATGGGCGGTTCTTCAAATACCATTCTGCATACTTTGGCGGTTGCCTCGGAATGCGGCATAGCACTTGACCTGAGGGAGATCAACGACCTGGCGGCCCGGGTTCCTTACCTATGTAAAGTTGCCCCGGCCACCACCGCTGTACATATCGAGGATGTCGACCGCGCCGGCGGCATTTCCGCCATCCTGGCGGAACTGACCCGCATCCCCGGCTTGCTGAAACTGGACCGCCCGACCGTTACCGGCAAAACCCTGGGCGAAAACATAAAATCGGCGCAGAGCCTGGATAAAGAAGTCATTCGTCCTTTGGAAAATCCTTATTCGCAAACCGGCGGACTGGCGATTTTATTCGGTAATCTTGCCCCGCAGGGCAGCGTCATCAAAACCGGCGCTGTGGCCCCGGAAATGTGGGATCACACCGGTCCCGCCAATGTGTTCGACAGTGAAGAAGATGCCATCAAAGCGATTATGGCGGGACAAATCAATAAAGGTGATGTCATTGTTATCCGCTATGAAGGCCCCAAAGGCGGCCCGGGTATGCGCGAAATGCTCTCCCCCACCTCGGCGGTTATGGGTCGCGGGCTGGGTAGCTCCGTTGCCCTCATCACCGACGGGCGGTTCTCCGGCGGCACCCGCGGCGCCTGCATCGGCCATGTCAGTCCCGAAGCCGCGGCTAAAGGCCCTATTGCCGCAATGCGTAATGGTGATATGATCCACATCGACATAAAAAACCGTGTTCTGGAAGTAAAGCTGGACGATAAGGAAATAGCGGCGCGTCTGGCGGCCTTGCCGGAATTTTCACCCCGGTTCAAAACCGGCTGGCTGGCGCGCTATACGCGATTTGTTACCTCGGCTAATACCGGCGCTGTTTTAAAAGTATAACTATTATTTTTTTGGTGAACACTAATTTTATAAAGATAAAATATAAACTATGGAAGCAGCATCAATTAAAAAAATGACGGGCGCGGAAATCTTTTTTGAAGCCCTGCGCCGTGAAGGTGTGGAGATCATTTTTGGCTACCCTGGCGGCGCCGTGTTGCATATCTATGACAAGTTGTATTCCGTTGATTTTCTAAAACACATCCTGGTTCGGCACGAACAGGGCGCCACGCACATGGCGGAAGGATATGCCAAAGCTACCGGCAAGCCGGGCGTAGTGCTGGTAACCTCCGGCCCGGGCGCCACCAATACGGTAACCGGCATCGCCGATGCCTATATGGATTCGGTTCCGCTGGTAGTCATCACCGGCCAGGTATCCAGTCATCTCATCGGCAACGATGCGTTTCAGGAAGCGGATACGACCGGCATCACCCGTTCCATTACCAAATGGAACAGCCTGGTAACAGATATAAAAGATCTGGCGCCAATACTGCGCAAAGCATTTTATATCGCCACAACCGGACGACCCGGCCCGGTGGTTATCGACCTGTGCAAAGATGTAGTAACCAGTACCGGTATTTTTAATTATCCTGAAAACCTGGAAATTCGCAGTTACAAACCGCAAACCGACGGCCATCCGGTGATGATCAAAAATGCTGTGGATGCGATTAAAAAAGCCAAGAAACCATTGATTTACGCCGGCGGCGGCGTGATCAATTCCAATGCAGAAAAACTTTTAACAGAGTTTGCCCGTAAAACCGGCATACCTGTTACCTTGACCCTGCACGGTTTGGGCGCTTTTCCGGGTTCGGACGAACGGTTCCTGGGTATGCTGGGTATGCACGGTACATATACCGCCAACCAGGCGGTGAATGAATGCGATTGCCTGATTGCCATTGGCGCGCGCTTTGACGACCGGGTTACCGGTAAAGTGGATACTTTTGCCGCCAAAGCGGTTAAAATCCACATCGATATCGACCCAGCTTCCATCAACAAAAATGTCAAGGTGAATTACCCGGTTGTCGGCCTGGTTTCTAACATTTTAGAAAGCATGCTCCCGCAATTTACCGATAAACTGCCCCTGGATGACTGGTGGCGGCAAATCAATAAATGGCGGCAGGCGTGTCCCCTGGAAACGCCGCCCAATGACGGTAAACTGCGCCCGCAAGCCATCATTAAAAAGCTGTCCGAAATAACCGGCGGCAACGCCGTGGTGGTCAGTGATGTCGGCCAGAACCAGATGTGGACGGCTCAATACTTTCAGTTTGACAACCCGCGCTCGCATATTACTTCAGGCGGACTGGGTACGATGGGCTTTTCAGTTCCGGCGGCAATCGGCGCGGCGTTTGGCGTTAAAGACCGACCGGTCATCTCTATTTCCGGCGACGGCGGTTTTCAAATGAATATCCAAGAGTTGATAACGGCCGCCTATTATAAAGTACCGGTCAAGTTTTTGATCTTTAATAACGGCTATCTCGGTATGGTGCGCCAGTGGCAGGAACTGTTTCACGAATCGCGCTATTCATATACCGATTTGTCGCACAGCAATCCCGATTTTGTCAAGGTGGCCGAGGGCATGGGCTGCGCTGCCCGGCGCGTTACTGTTGCCGCAGATGTCGATGCCGCCCTGGAGTGGTGTTTTGCGCATAATGATGGCCCGGTTGTGATTGAATTTGTTACAGTTAAAGAAGATATGGTTTTCCCCATGGTTCCATCCGGCAAGGCGGTCAATGAAATGATCCTGAAACGGCTGGATCCTGAGCAAATTGAACTTTAAAATTTATGAGGGTATAAAATATGTCAGATTCTGCAAAAACATTATTCGAAAAAGTATGGAACGATCATATAGTTGTTACCGAACCGGGAGCTCCGTCGGTATTGTATATCGACCTGCACCTGGTGCATGAAGTTACTTCGCCGCAGGCATTCCAGGGCTTGCGGGAACGCGGCATCAAAGTCCGCCGTCCCGGTCAAACTGTGGGAACTATGGATCACTCGATCCCGACGACCGATCCTTCCATCCCCATCAGCGATCCCCTGGCAGCGGCGCAGATTGCGCAAATGACAGCTAACTGCAAACAGTTTGGTGTTCCCCTGCACGATATGCACAGCGCCACCCGCGGTATTGTCCATGTCATCGGCCCGGAGCTTGGCTTTACCCAGCCGGGCATGACCATCGTCTGCGGCGATAGCCATACGGCAACTCATGGCGCTTTCGGCGCGCTGGCGTTCGGCATCGGCACCAGCGAGGTGGAACATGTACTGGCTACGCAAACCCTGCTGCAGAGCAAACCGAAAACTATGAATGTTAAAGTAGAGGGAACCCTGCGTCAGGGCGTTTCCGCTAAAGATATAATTCTGGCTCTTATTGCCAAAATCGGCACCGGCGGCGGCACCGCCCATGTCATCGAATACACCGGCAGCGCCATCCGCGCGCTGGACATGGAAGCGCGTATGACCGTGTGCAATATGAGCATCGAGGGCGGCGCCCGCGCCGGCATGATCGCCCCGGATGATATTACCTTTAATTACCTGGCCGGCCGAAAATATGCACCGCAAGGCGCGGCCTGGGAAGCCGCTGTAGCCAAATGGCGCACCCTGCCTTCCGACCCCGGCGCTAAATACGATACGGTGGTGGAACTGGACGCCAATTCCCTGGCACCCATGATCACTTTCGGCACCACTCCCGGTATGGGAATGCCGGTTGACGGTATTATCCCCGATCCGGGAAAAATTGCCGATGTCAACCAGCGTCACGCCCTGGAAAAAGCCCTGACCTATATGGGTCTTGCCCCGGCCAAACCGCTGCTGGGCCAAAAACTGGATGTAGTATTCATCGGCAGCTGCACCAACGGCCGTATCAACGACCTGCGCGCCGCTGCGGCAATCCTCAAGGGCCGTAAAGTTTCTGCAAATACGCGGGTGATGGTTGTGCCCGGTTCGCAGTTGGTGAAAAATCAGGCCGAGGCTGAAGGACTGGATGTTATATTCAAAGCCGCCGGCGCGGAATGGCGCGAAGCCGGGTGCAGCATGTGTATTGCCATGAACGGCGACGAATTGCGACCGGGACAATACGCGGTCAGCACCAGCAACCGTAACTTTGAAGGCCGCCAGGGCAAAGGCGGACGTACCTTTTTAGCCAGCCCTCTCACCGCTGCCGCTTCAGCAATTGCCGGCGCCGTAGCCGATGTACGTAAATTATTCTAACCGATAACCAGGAAATGAGGAATATATGGAAGCGTTTAAAAAATTAACTAGCCGGTTTGTCGCCATGCCGGTGAATGATATAGATACCGATCAGATCATGCCTGCCCGCTTTTTAAAGGTTACGGACAAGGCCGGGCTGGGGAAAAATGTGTTTTGTGACTGGCGTTATAATGAGGACGGTTCGCCGAAACCGGACTTTATTCTGAACAAACCGGAAGTGCAGGGCGTGAAAATCCTGGTTGCCGGCGATAATTTCGGCTGCGGCTCCAGTCGCGAACATGCGCCGTGGGGTCTGACGGGTTTCGGCTTTAGAGTCGTTATCAGTACCGGTTTTGCTGATATTTTTCGCAATAACAGTATGAAAAACGGCCTGCTTCCGCTGATTGTGGACGCCGCAACCCAGCAAAAACTGTTCGATCTGGCGAAAAAAGAACCTAAAGCCGAATTAACTGTCGATCTGGCCGCGCAAACTTTAACCCTGCCGGATGGGACAAAGGTATCGTTCCCCATCGACGCCTTTAACAAGACCTGCCTGCTGGAAGGCATCGACCAGCTCGGCTATTTGCAGAAATTTGCCCCGGCTGTGCAGGAATACGAGAAATCCCATCCTGCCCGCATCAACTCGCTGGGATAATATAAAAAGCAAGATCGCCCTGGATTTCCAAATCCAGGGCTTTTTTTAACAAATTCCATTACCGAATTTGTAGGTTTGGATTGGTCTAGTCCCCCTAGCCGGTAGGGGCGTCCCGGTGGGACGCCCTGTAAATAATTCAATTTTATCATTCAGGACAGTACAGTGTTTGCAGACCCGGCTTTAGCCGGTTCCAGATCATCCCAAGGCTGTGCACTTTTGTGGTGGATGGGCACAGCCCATCCATTTTATACGCACCGGGGCCAGGCCCCTGCGAGACCGGACGTATCGAGACGCGCGCCCAAGTAAAAGGATCTGCGGGCGTTATAGAATCGTCCCCTTGGCACGTCCCGGCAAACATACTTTACCAGCACGAAACCACGTCACAATCATACTTACTCACTCTCCCAAAAAATAACTGGATTATATAAAAAAAGTTTTTTACTTTGCAAATTATACTTTTCAACCAATTGATTATCATAACTTTCAGGAGTCTGAATGTTCAAAAATCATCCGCGCGGACTTGTGGTGCTGTTCTTTACCGAAATGTGGGAACGCTTTGGCTATTACCTGCTGCTGGGCATTTTCACCCTGTACATGATCGATACGCAGGCCGGCGGACTGGGACTGAGCCTGGCTTCTGCCGCCGATATTTACGGCACCTATCTGGCGCTGGTCTATCTCGCTCCCTTTGTCGGCGGCCTGCTGGCCGACCGCATTCTCGGTTACCGCCGCGCCATCATCATCGGTGGCCTGCTGATGGGTACCGGCTATATCACCCTGGCGCTGCCGGGCATGACCGCATTCTGGATAGCCCTGTTCCTGATTATTATTGGTAACGGTTTTTTCAAACCCAACATCTCTACCCTGGTCGGCAACCTGTATACGGATGACAAGTATAAACCCTTAAAAGATACCGGTTACAATATTTTCTATATGGGAATAAACATCGGCTCATTTATTTGTAATTTTGTCGCTGCCTATTTGCGCAACCATTACGGCTGGGGCTATGCCTTTGCCGCCGCCGGAATTGGTTTATACATCGGCGTGATTATATTCATTTTCGGGAAAAAACACGTCGCTCTTGCCGATGTGCGCAAACCCGTACAAAAAGAAGATATGTCACTGGGTAAAATCGGCGCGGTGGTATTTTTACCGGCGCTGCTGGTCGGCGCAATCGGCTGGTTTTTACCCGGCAATCTGTTCGGTTCGGACTCGACCGATGCCTTTTTATTTTCCAGCATACCCATTGTGTTATTCTATCTTTCCCTGTGGCTGCGCGCCTCAAAAGAAGACAAAGCGCCGATTGGCGCGCTGCTGGCAATTTTTGCGGTTGTGGTCGTATTTTGGGGTATCTTTCACCAGAACGGTTCGGCGCTGACCATTTGGGCGGAAAGTTATACCCATCGTGAATTGCCGGCAGCGGTGCAGCCGGCCGCTCAGGCCTTTGGCATGGTGCAGGAAGTGGATACCACACCCCGCGAAGTGCCCAGGCTGGATGTATATGGCAAACCCGTCATAGACGCCGACAACCATGTTGTTACCACAATGGGGCCGCATCCCTATTTCAACAACCTGGACAAAGCGCAATGGCCGGTCGAAGGTAAAAGCCTCAAACTGATCTCCACCGAAATATTCCAATCGGTTAATCCGTTTTTTGTAGTGGCGTTAACGCCGCTGGTGGTGGTGTTTTTCGGCTTTTTACGCAAAAAAGGCAAGGAACCTTCCACCCCTGTCAAGATCGGCAGCGGCCTTTTCATTACAGCGATCTCTACACTAGTCATGATTGCCGCGGTATTTGCATCGCAGAACGGCCTGACTAAATGTTCGCCCTGGTGGCTGATCTCTTCCTATGCGCTGATCACTGTGGGCGAATTGTTCCTCAGCCCCATGGGGCTGTCGCTGGTTTCCAAGCTCAGCCCGCCGCGCATTACCGCATTAATGATGGGCGGCTGGTTTTTGGCTACTTCAATAGGCAACAAGCTGTCGGGCATCCTTTCCAGCCTGTGGGAACAGTACGATCACAAGGCCATCTTTTTCAGCATCAATTTTGCCGGAGCCTTACTGGCAACCCTGGCAATTCTGGTCATGCTCAAGTGGCTCAAAAAAGTAGTTAAAGAACATACGGAAGGTCATTAATACATGACTGAAGGAACGGGATTATTCATTTCCCCTGTTCCTGTAATTGTGTCTTAAATTGCCGGGATGCGGTTTCTCCTGAAAACGAAAACCTTGCATAAAGATTTTTTCATGCTTAACTTTAGTGATAGATATAGATCTTATATACAGTATATTTTGGTAATAATTTTTTAATAATATGACTTTTTAAAGAAACAGACATTATATGGACTATCTGGCAAATCCTCAACGTTACACAACCATGCGTTACAATCGCTGCGGTAAAAGCGGCCTAAAACTGCCGGCGGTTTCGCTGGGTCTGTGGCACAATTTCGGCGGTGTGGATGTTTACGAAACCGGCCGGGCTATTTTGCGCCGCGCTTTTGACCTGGGCGTTACCCATTTCGATCTGGCCAACAATTATGGGCCGCCGCCCGGCTCTGCAGAAGAAATGCTCGGCAAGGCATTAAAACAGGATTTTGCGCCCTATCGCGATGAAATGATCATTTCCACCAAAGCCGGTTATACCATGTGGGACGGCCCTTATGGCGACTGGGGTTCAAAAAAATACCTCGTCGCCAGTCTCGATGCCAGCCTGCGCCGTATGGGTCTGGATTATGTGGATATTTTTTATTCCCACCGCTTTGACCCGGAAACCCCACTGGAAGAAACTATGGAAGCATTGGATTTGATCCGCCGCCAGGGCAAAGCTTTGTATGTCGGCATCTCCAATTACCGGCCCGATCAAACCGAACAAGCTCTGAAAATCCTCAACCAGCTCGGCAGCCGCTGTCTCATTCACCAGGCCAAATATTCTATGTATGAACGCTGGGTAGAGAACGGCTTGCTGGATATTCTCGGTCGTGAAGGCATTGGCTTGATCGCATTCTCGCCGCTGGCGCAGGGGTTGCTAACCAACCGCTACCTCGCCGGCGTACCGGAAGACTCACGCGCCGCCAAACCGCACGGTTTTTTACAAAAAGCGGATATTACCGAAGCAAAGTTGAAACAGATCCGCGCTTTGCATGATATTGCCCAACAGCGCGGCCAGTCACTGGCGCAAATGGCTCTGGCCTGGCTGTTAAAAGATGCGCGAGTGACATCAGTCCTGATCGGCGCCAGCAGCGTTGCGCAGCTTGAAGATAACCTGCGCAGCCTTGACCGCCTGGATTTTTCACAGCAGGAATTAACCACAATAGAAAATATTCTAGCCGAAAAATAAGTCAATAATTATGGAAAATGTAACCGACCTGTTTGCGCCTAGACTTTTAAAAGTACAAAAGTCTTTTATTCGCGAAATACTCAAAGTTGCCGCCAATCCGGAGATTATCTCCTTTGCCGGCGGCTTGCCCAACCCGGATGTGTTCCCGGTGCGGGAAATTCAAATCTCCTGCGATGAGGTGCTGCGCCGGGACGGCTATGAAGCCCTGCAATACAGCACTACCGAAGGCTACCTGCCGCTGCGGGAATATATAGCCGCCGAATATAACGCCGGTTATGATCTGCATATCAAACCAGAAAATATACTGATCACCAACGGCTCGCAACAGGGTCTGGATCTGATCAGTAAAGTTTTTATTGATAAAGACGATAAAGTGCTTATCGAAAAGCCGGGCTACCTGGGCGCCATTCAGGCGCTATCCATATACCAGCCTGAATTTATCGGTATTACCCTGAATAATGACGGCGTAGCGCCGCAGGAACTGGCAGAAATTTTAAATAATAATGCGATAAAGCTGTTTTACACCGTGCCGAATTTTCAAAATCCGTCGGGAGTCACATATTCGTATAATGTGCGGGAAAAAGTAGCTGCGCAGGTGGCGAAACATAATATAATTTTGGTAGAAGATAATCCTTATGGCGCGTTGCGGTTCAGCGGCAGCGATCAGCCGCCGTTCAGAAAATGGCTCGGCCCGCAATCCATTATGCTCGGCACTTTTTCAAAAACAGTAGTCCCATCATTCCGGCTGGGCTGGATATGCGCCGACCATGATATTATGGAAAAGGCCCTGGTCGCCAAACAGGGCGCCGACCTGCATACCAATTACTTTTGTCAAAAGGTCGTCCATTATTTTCTCACTCATTTCGATATGCAGGCCCACATCGAGAAAACCAAACAGGCTTATAAAAAACAATGTGATGCTATGATCGGCGCGATCGAGAATTATTTCCCGAAAGGAGTTACATTTACCAAACCGGAAGGCGGTATGTTTATTTGGGTAACGCTGCCGAGAAAAATTCCATCGCTAAAGTTGCTGGAACTGGCCCTGCAGGATAAAGTCGCTTTTGTCCCCGGTAATCCCTTTTATATAGACGGCGGCGGCGGCAATTCACTGCGCCTGAATTACTCCAATTCTAATCCCGATCAAATTGAAATCGGCATCAAAAAACTGGCGCTGGCCATGAAAAAGTTAATGGAAGAGTAGCACATTGCTGAGGAAAAAAATTTCTTGCATCATATAAAAAAATAAATTATAATTGTACTCTCAGAGAGACGGGTATTTGTATACCTGGAGTAAAAAATCACCATTATTTTAATCCGCGAAATAATGTTTTCCCTCGCCATATAGAAAACATTCACAGCTTTGAACAAAAGGAGTCTGGTATGAGTAGTAAAAAACAATCACTCAAGGAAAAATTATTTAATACCTGCCCTAAAACCGGCAGAATTAAATCTGTAAAAATAAATGGCCCCTGGGCGGCATTATTGTTCCCGATCATTGGTCTGGTATCGATGGTTTGGTTTCTGTTCCGCGTTCTGCCCAAACCATCGCGTTTAAGTTACCCTTGTATGCGGGTTGCCGCGCCGGTTGCTTCCGGCTTTGTCGTGTACATGCTCGGTTTGATTACCTCGGCGGTTGCATTCCATAAAGCCAGAAAAAATTTCCGCAATTCCGGTTATGTGCTGGCGGCTTTGTTACTGGTAGTTGCCCTGGTCAGTTCGGTATTACTGTCGCAGAATCCCAAACGCCCCGTCTATGCCAGCACAGCGATTTTGGGAGATCAAACCCCCAATAATCCAATGGGCACGCCCAAAGGAATTTTCCCGGGTCGGGTGGTTTGGGCCTGGAATCCGGAATCTACTAATGAAAACTGCACACTGTCTTCAAAAAACAATGATGGCTGGTTCATGCCGAACAATAATAATATGCCGGTAATTGAAAAAATGCTTTCTGATGTTTTGCAATCCCTCACTGGCACAACCACCAATCAGGCTGCCTGGGAAGCAATTTTTAAATTTTATAATAATAATCATGGTAAAGGAGATGTAACTTACCAGGAAGGTGAAGAAATTTTTATAAAAATTAACGCTACCAGTGCATGGAGCGGCAATTTCAGCAATTCCGATCTGTCCAAGTCCAAAAATAACTACTATTCGGTAGCAGAAACCAACCCGTATGTTGTGTTGGCGGTTTTCCGGCACCTGGTCAATGTAGTTGGCGTTCCCCAGGATAAAATCTATGTCGGCGACCCGATGAAACACATTTACAAACATATTTACGACCTGTGGCATGGTGAATTTCCGAATATCCATTATCTGGATTATTCTTTCAGCTCCCTGGGCCGGGAAAAGGTTGTTAAAAGCACCAATCCGTTGATCTTTTATGCCGACAAGGGTGAAATACTCAATACCGGTTCATGGAATGATCCGTTTGGCGGCGATCCAATTTACAATGACCGCTTGTATACGGTTTTTCAGAATATTGATTATTTGTTGAATATTCCATGTATGAAAGGTCACAAACGCGCTGGTATTACCATGTTTGCTAAAAATCATTTCGGTTCTCATACCCGCGATGGCGCTTCTCATCTCCATAATGGACTGGTAAATCCGACTGAAAACGATCCGTTCCGCGAAGGTTACGGAATGTATCGTGTATTGGTCGATATAATGGGTCATGAATTGCTGGGCGGAAAAAACCTCGTGTTTATTATGGACGCTTTGTACGCCGGTTCCGAAGCTGTCGATCCACCCAACAAATGGACTTCAGCGCCTTTCAATAATGATTGGTGTTCTTCCATTTTTGCTTCCCTGGACAATGTAGCTATTGAATCAGTTGGTTATGATTTTCTTAAAGCTGAATATACCGAAGACAAGCAATGGTCCTATCCACAAATGGAGGGAGTAGATGATTATCTGCACCAGGCTGCGGATAGCAATAACTGGCCAGCCGGCATCACCTATGATCCGGAAGGCGATGGCACCCCCATCTCCAGCCTCGGTGTGCATGAACACTGGAACAATGCTGCGGACAAACAATACAGCCGCAACCTCGGCACCGGTCAGGGCATTGAACTGATTAAAATTGACTATACCACCTCGGTTCATAAAGATGAAAACGCCGGCATGGTTACAGATTATAAATTGTACAGCAATTATCCAAACCCGTTCAATCCGCAGACCACCATCCGTTTTGATGTCGCGGCTCCGGCGCATGTCGAATTAAATGTATACAACACTCTAGGTCAAAAAGTCGCATCGCTGGTTAACAATGAATACCAGACAGGCTCTTTTACCGCCACCTGGAACGGAACCTGGGATAACGGCTCCCCGGCGGCTTCGGGCGTATACATTTACCGGCTTGTCGTAAACGGCGCCGAACATAACTACAGTCAGGCGCAACAAATGCTGCTGGTAAAGTAATTTGCAGAATGAATTGTAATAAAGGATAAGAACATGAAATTTTGCAAAATTTTGCTTACCTGGTTTATATTGACAGCGATCAACGCAACGGCGAGCGATTGGACCACTTACGACAGCATGAAAACTGCGCTGATCAGTAATCACGTCAAGTCGATCTATATCGATGACCAGGGCGTAAAATGGTTCGCTACTGCCAAAGGGTTGTGCCGCTTTGACGGTAGCCAATGGAAATCATTTTCCAATGTTTTACATCCGGCATCCTTTAATATCAATGATCTGGCTCCGGATAAAAAACAAGCCATAACAACCCTGTGGGGCGCCACCGAAAACGGCGCCCTGAAATTCCAGTACAATGCGGATGGTTCCACAAACCAGGAGTATCTCACACCTGACGAAACCCCTATTGCAGCAGCGCATATATCCGCGGTGTGTCTGGATAAATTCGATGCCCTGTGGTTTGGACACAATAGCGGAGTTTCCGGGCTGGTCGAATCACAATGGACCCAGTTTCCCCAGGAATATTTAACATGGTATCCCTTTAGCGCCGTAACCTGCATAGCTTCCGGGAACGACAGCGTAAAATATGTCGGCACCCTGGGCGGTGGGGTCGGCAGGATCATCTGGGAAGGCGTGGATGCGGTGACTACAGCTTCACCGTTTGACAAGGACTGGACCGGTATGCTATCGGAGAACAATAATATTTTTGCCATCCATGTTCTGGATAATAACGACCAATGGTTTGGTTCCGATGCCGGCTGTGCTTTTCATGATACCACCGAAACCAAAGGCGGCTGGACCCATTATAATCGTGAAGATTACGGTCTGGTTTGCGACACCGTTCTGTGTATCGCGGAAGGCAAGAACAAACATATGTGGTTCGGCACAGCGCGCGGCGTTTCGCGGTGGAATGGCTGGACCTTTAAAAACTATACTACCGCCGATGGCCTGGTCGATAATTATATTAACGATGTGGCCGTTGACGTGGACGGATCGCTGTGGTTTGCCACCAATAAAGGCATTTCGCATTTTACAGGCCAAAACACTGCGGTATCCCCATCAAAACCGGCTGCCACAAATGACAACTATCGGTTATTGTCGAACTATCCGAATCCGTTCAACCCATCGACTACTATTTCCTACCAGGTTACTTTTCCGGCGCATGTTCGCATCGATATTTATAATGTGAACGGCCAACTGGTGCAGGTTTTGGTTGATTCCCGGCACACATCCGGTAATTACCAGGCGCAATGGAACGGCACATTATACAATAACAGGCCTGCCGATTCCGGCGTTTACTATGCCAGAATAACCCTTGCCGGCAAAGAGCAAACCCTCTGCGGTTCGCATAAAATGTTATTGTTGAAATAGCTGTAACATTTACATATTATTCATTTAAAGCGGCTTTCGGGCCGCTTTATTATTTCCAGGGGAAAAAAGTTGGATTTGTTGGAAATTTATTGTATAATAATTAATTTCTAAAATGAGCAATTCCTTATCAATTATGAATTTTATAAAATAATGGCTGGACATTGCCCATCGTTGCTTTATTGTAAAAATTCTGTTCTCTTAATCCCAATTTAAAATTCAGGTATTATTATTTGTCATGAAATTTCAATTGAAACAGAGTTTCAAAAGTAAATTCCCGGCCAAACTGGAGTTTGGCTGGGAGATGGCCCACTCCTTCCCAAGCTCCGGAGGCTCTGTCAAAAGGTTTTAAAAGTCATTTTGCTCGTACCTGGTAGTTGCTCGGAATCAAACGGAACCGGAGTACAGTCCCTTTATGGACTGTGGACTGCCGCAGGCAGTCTTAGTGTTTTTATTAGTTACGAAAATACATATATTTGCGTAATATGAAGATGATATGTAATAATCAGTAAAGTTTTCATTTTTCAGACAATATTCGGACCTCCGGTCCGACACATCGCATAAAGGCGATGCACTCCACTTTTTTAGTAATTTTTTTTGTTTTCACACGGTCTCTCCAGTTTGGGAAGGACATTGTCAACAAAAACACTATTTCTTGAGTATCATGTACTTGAATGATTATCAATAGTAATCCTGAATAGTATCAAAACATAAAAATAATTAATCAGGGGCGTCGTATGTCGCAACCCATTTTTAAATTTTGCTCCTTTGCAGAGGATTTAACCGGTAAAATTCTGCTGGAACAGCCCGGTGAAAAGACCGTGTTTATCTTTCCCAATGAACGCAGTAAAAAAGCCGCCATGCACAAATTCCAACAGTTGTGGGAATTTTCCGATACCCGCTTTATCACTATGGAAGAGCTCAAAGAACAGCTATTTATCTCTACCCTTCCGGTATTACGCGAAGAAAAAAGGACCCTGGCTTTTTTCGATTCTCTCACCCCAAATGACCGGCGCCATTTCAAAATTAACAACTATTTCCAGTCCATTGAACTGGCCAATAATTGCTTTAACCTGTGGCAGGAATTTAATGAAGAATGCGCCGCCGCCAAAGCGGAAACTGCTTTGCTTAACGAAAACCTCGCCAATACCGACTGGCAGATTCTTACCTGGCAGCGTTTGCAAGCTATTAAACAGCAATACAGCCGCCATATCAACAGCATTGGTTTTGACGATCCCGTATTTGTCTACCACCAGGCAAACCTCAACGATTCCTTTCTGCAACACTATGAACGTTTCGTTTTTGCCAATCAATTTTATTACACTACCCTGGAAAAAACAATTATCGAACGCCTGGGAGCGCTTGAAAAAATCATTGTCATTTATTACCAACTCCCGGAACGGCTGGTCAATAAACAAGACCTGTCCATTCAACCCTTTCAATTGCCCGATCTGCTGCCGGAAATGCAGACCGAATCTATACACATTTTTACCGGTCACAATGATTTTACCATGATGGTTGCCCTGGCCCGGCAAATGGAAGAACAGCGTCCCGGGCAAATTGTAAATATCGGCTTTAATAAAAATCCATGGTCCCGTTTTCTCTCTCCCGATCAGTTCGCTCTTGGCAATTCCAAAACCTTTACCTCCTGTTCGATTTACCGGTTTTTTACCGCGCTATACCAAATGGTGGACGGTTTGCTATGGGAATCACAGGGAAAAAAATTATTGCTGCCCTTGCAAAACCTGCTCAACAGTGTATTATGTGAAGATTTTTTCTTTTATTTCAGCGGCGGGCAATCTGCTGCCGAACAGCAAACAAGCCATGAAGCAACTTTAAAATACCTGTATACCCTGATCGATCTTGAATATAAATATACCGATCTGCGCCTGGAATATTTTCACCAGATCCATCCTTCCCCGGCGTTAACCTGCTTGACAAACATGCTGCAATTCGTTCAGGACTTTATACAGGTGAATACGATCCGGGACTTGATTACCCGGTTCGACGCCACCGCCGGGGGAATCGATCTGAAAAAAATTTTACTACCACAAGAATTGCACAACACCAACATCATAGAGGTGTTTTATGCCATGCTGGCCGATTTTGTTTCAAGTGAAGAAATAGGTCTAGCCGGCAACTGGCAGCATTATTTTCCTACCAATAATCCTTTTTTAAAAAATCTCCAAACTGCCGGAGGACTGCTGCGCCTGTTCCTGGATTATATGAAGCCGAAAACCTTTTTGCCCCTCCAACGCAACAAGGCGCAGCGCACCGAGATCGCTTCATTGCTGGATACCCGTAACCTGTCGTTCCCGGCGGTGGCAATTTTAAATGTAACCGAAGGGAAAATCCCCCAGTCTCGTCAGGCCCAGTTCCTGTTCACCGACAGACAACGCAAGCTGTTGGGACTAAAAACTTTTGAAGATATCCGGCTGCGGGATAAATATTATTTCTTCCGCCTGGCGCTCACTTCACGCCAGGTCAGTTTATATACGCAAATCAACAATGAAAAGAATGTCGAGGTCAGTTCTTTTATTGAAGAATTACTTTTATATTTTCCTCAAGACAAACTGTCAGTCACCGACGTTCGGGAAACCGCCTGCCGCGCCGTTTACCGGCAGATATTCACCGATAACAATTACCGTGTAAATGACAAGCTAATTTATCAGCCCGATTTTTATCGTCTGCCCTGTAATATTCAAACCGATTTCTCTCCATCCGGGCTGCTGCTGACCTTTACTTCCTGTAAAGATCTGCAAACCAATCCCTTTATTTTCTATATCCGCCACATAGCCGGACTCGATGAATGGCAAAAGCAGGTCGCCAACGACCTGTCGCCCCGGCTGCTCGGTAATCTTACGCATGATATTCTCAGTCAAATCTGGCAAACGTTGAACGAACAGGGCCGGCAGCTATCCGGGTTTGGTTTTTCCCCGCAAGATCAAACTCTCATTCAAAATGCCGCTGTCAAAACCCTGAGCCGTCCCAAATACTATTTTAGCCTGCTGCATGACCATACCCAGGTCTATTTTGAAAAAATTCTTTTGCAGGTCTTGCTCGAAGGCATTACCGGATTCTTTCACTATTTACAGCAATTCATTACCGGTCCAACCCGACCCGAAATTATTCCGGAACAGGAACGTTCGTCACAAGCAGAACGGCTGTATAAAACCCTTATTCCCGCAGCAGGAAATGCGTTACATATACCGGTAAAAATCCGCGGTCGCGCCGATCTGCGTATTGTTTTCAAAGATGAAAGATACCTGATCTTTGATTATAAAACCGGTAATTTCGCCAAAGAACAACTCATCATCTATGAATTGTTTTACTACCTGCTTGACCGGCCGGAATTGCTGGATCGCATTGAATCCTGGTTCTACCAGGTCATTAAAAATGAATCATCCGGTTTGGTCAAGTGGTACAAAAAAATCGGCAAGGAACAATTAATTGCAACATTTATTGCTGAGATCAGGGATTCCCTGGATGATCTGGTGGTAAACGGGTATCGGTTACCGGAACAAAAAAGCAAACTGAACGATTTACCGGAGATTACCCGCAAAGATCTGTTTTTAACCAAATCACTTCAACCGGCAACTCTCAGGGAGCAAGCGAATGGATAATAAAATAATCAAAGCCAGCGCCGGAACCGGCAAAACCTACCGGTTATCGCTTGAATATATCGGCCTGCTGTTAAAATACCATCAATATGATCTGTCCTACCAGGAGATACTGGTAATCACTTTTACCAAAAAAGCCACCGCCGAGATCAGGGAACGTATTTTTGCCCATTTGCAGGCTATTGTGCATAACAAACCTGAAGCGGCGGAATTGTGCAGCAACCTTGAAAGCTCTCTTGGTATGCAAATAACTCCGGCTATGCGCCAGGTATTGGAAAAGTATTATCATGAAATGCTGCTGAATAAAAACCTGGTCAAGATCAACACAATCGATTCGTTTATAAATGAAATTTTTAAAACGATCATAGCCCCTTACCTGGGTATAACCGATTATAAAATTGACGATAATATCCCTGCACAGGTTTATGCGGAAATTTTCAGAGCCCTGCTCGAAGATGAAAAAAACAGCACAGTCTTTTATTCTTTTTTCCGGCGGGCCACCCGAAAAAAAATCACGGATTATGAAAACCTGCTGCGGTCCCTGCTCGACAAACGCTGGATTTTTGATTTGATCGAAAAAAGCGCCGCCGCCCCGGCTTCGCCGCAAATGCTTGAAACGAATGCTGAAAAAAACCTGGTTGAATTTAAAAAAGCCATGACGTCGCTTTTGCAAAGATTCCAGGCGCGGGTGATGGTCGATTACCCGGCTATGCCGGCGGCCGATATGTTCAAAGCCGGTTTCTTTGGCGATCATTTCTCCCAATTCGACTCGCTGCAAACGCTTGATCTGGCCGGCGAACTGGATAAATTATTGACTCCTGAAAATTTGCACAAACATAGCGGGAATATTCTGGCGGGCGATTATTTCTGGCATGGCGGCAAAGTGTTCAGAAAAAAAGATAACAAAGAATTCGGCGCCGAATTGAGCGCAGAATATTCCGCTGCAAAAAAATACCTGGCCGATTATATATTCTATGCCGAACTGCTGCCGGAAACCGCAGAAATTAACACCATAGCCCGGCTGGTCTATAACAAATACGATGAAATCAAATTCCGTGACAAGATATTCACCCACAATGATATATCCTACTATTGCTTTCACTATCTTTACGACCCGGAATTATCGCTGATCGATGATAATTTTGTTACCAACGCCTTTTATGAATACCTCTCGGCCTCGATTCGCTTTGTGTTGATCGATGAATTTCAGGACACGGGCATGATTCAGTTCAAAATCCTGCTGCCGATCATCAATGAAGTAACCAGCGGTATCGGCGCTCAAGATTATGGCGGGGTGATCATCGTCGGCGATGAAAAGCAATCTATTTACGGCTGGCGCGGCGGCGAGCGCGAACTGTTGCTGAAAATGCCCGGCCTGCTGCCCGATAACCGGCAACTGTCGCTCGATACGTCCTATCGTAGCGCCCCGGTTCTGATCGATTTCATCAACGAGGTTTTTACCAATCCCTTGTTACAAAGCAGGTTGACCGATCTGTTTTGGCCTTATGAAAAGATCAGGGCGGCAAAAAAAGCCGCTAATGCCTGTATTCAGGTACACGCCAAAAATTTTTATACGCCGCGCGATGCTGAAAACGGCTCCGCCCACTCCCGCCAGCAGTATCGTGATTTTGTCCAGGAGATGTTGCTGCCGCTGCTCCGCGAAAAATCAATAGATGTGCACAAAACCGCTATCCTGGCCCGCAAAAACAGCGATTTAAAGAACATTGCCGCCATTCTCAATGAAATGGGAATCGACTATATTCTGGAATCTTCCGGCTCGGTGTTGGCGCATCGCGCTATAAAACCATTGTTTTACCTGTTGAACTATTTTGTGTACCAGGACCTGGCCGATCTGGTAAAATTCTTCCGCTCCGACCTGGTATTGATGCCGCCGGAGGAACTCAAAGTTATTCTTGATTTTCATCGCCGGCGCAAATCGGATAACTATACCGTAAATGAACTATTCACTGCGCTGCAGGATATTCCGGCGGTGGAAAAACTACATACTTTTATTAATTCCCTCTGTTCCGGCAAAGATCAGGAATTGCCGGCGTTCTCCCGGTTTGATCCGCTCGTCCTGGTTAGCGCAGTTATTAAAGAATATAATGTGCCTAAGCTTTTCAGCCAGGAAAATGATCTGGTTAATATTAACCTGTTCCTGGAAATTGTCGCCGAACTGCTGGTAGCCAACCATAATTATCCCAAAACCCTGCAAGGTCTGCTGGATTATTGCCGGGATAATGCCGCAAGCGAACGTTTTCAGCAACTGGGCCTCGACCAGGTTGACGCCATCACCCTGCTCACGATTCACAAAGCCAAAGGTCTGGAATTCGATTCGGTTTTATTATACTGGGATCTTGCAGCCGGGTTTGGCGGCCCCTTGAACGATATTAATGTTCATCTGCACTATCGGGAAGATTTCACCGGTCTGGCGGCTCATGTCATCAACTTAAACTATGAACACATTATGCAATGGTGCAGCTTTAGCGATCTGAAAACCGCTTCGCAAAACCGGCTGGTCATTGAAGAACTCAACAATATCTATGTGGCACTCACCAGGGCAAAATATAATCTGTATATGTTCTTTGCCTTTAAGAAAAAAGACGGACTGGAATTGCTGCGTCAGGAACTGCAAAAGGAAGAACCACCGGAAATCGATCAATTCCTGCTGTTTTCTGTTCTCGATATTTTTGCTGCTCAAAACGCCCTGCACACCAGTACAAATGACGAGTGTCATGGCATGATCGGCGCACCGGCACGGCTCGATGAACTCGCCGCACCGCCAGCCCGGCAGGATTATACCTTTATTAAAAAATACCTGGATTTTGCTCTGACACACTATCCTTCCGTAGAAATAAAAAGTAAAGAAATAACCGAATATCCTGATTATACAAGTGTATATATAAAGAGCAGGGATATTGATAAAGGAAACATTATTCATTATTTCTTGTCTTTTATCAGGTTCGGTACGGAACAGGAACTTGCCCTGGCAAAAATACAAACCATAAATTATTATGGTAATTTACTACCGGTTGCAGAAATTGCAGCGCTGCTGGATCGGGTTACTACTTTTATTGATAATAACCGGCCCCTGCTGTTTGCCGCCAAATGGCAGCAAATCTATACCGAGATCACCTTATTTAACGATTCCGGCGAGCAATTCCGCCTTGACCGGCTTATGATCGATAAACAAAACCACGATATATTAATCATCGACTATAAAACCGGTGGGCGTCACGAGCAACAGCAAATGGATGAGTATATCCGGCTGGTAAAAAATCTTCCGGTTGTTATGCAAAAAAACTATAAAGTGTTAGGAAAATTTGTTGAAATACCATTATATTAATATTATCCTAATTACCATCTTTTTTAGTTTTTTGCAAATCAATGTCAAGGAGCATGGCACATGCTGAAAGAAAATTTTGTAAAGGCTATTGAATCGGGCATTAAAAAGAACTGGAATTTACCGGCTTTGTCGAATTACGAGGAAGGTTCCCTGAGTTATGAAAAAGTCGCGGGAAAAATTTGCTGGATGCATTACATTTTCAAAAAAACCGGGCTTAAAAAGGGAGATAAAGTTGCTGTTATAGGCAAAAACTCTACCAACTGGGCGCTCACCTATATTTCCACTATTACCTACGGCGCTGTCATTGTACCTATTTTACCGGATTTCAAGCCGGATGACATTCATCATATCATCAATCATTCCGATACGGTACTGTTTTTTGCCGCCGAATCCATTTTCGATACTCTCGATGAAAGCAAAATGCCGCAACTGGATGCAGTCTTTGCCCTGGAAAATTTCCGCTTGCTTTACCATAAAAAGAAAGACCTGGTAAACAAACTGGAAAACTCGGAACGAGATTATTTAAAAGACTATCCCCAGTTTTCCGTTGACTCGATCTCGTTCCCCGAAGTTAAGAACAACCAGCTTGCCGCAATTGTTTATACGTCAGGTACAACCGGTTTCTCCAAAGGAGTTATGCTGCCCCACAACAGCCTGATGGGAAACATTAAATATGCCCAGATACATTTACCGCTTAAATCCGGCGAAAAAGTCCTTTCTTTTATGCCGTTGGCTCATTCTTATGGCTGCGCATTTGAATTTTTATATCCATTCTGCATGGGCTGCCATATCACTTTTTTGGGTAAAATACCTTCTCCCAAAATAATTGTCAAAGCCTTTCAGGATATCAGACCACACCTGGTTTTATCCGTGCCGCTCATCATTGAAAAGATCTATAAAAAGCAGATCAAACCGGCTTTGAGTAAAGGCCCGGCAAAAATTATGATCAAACTGCCGATATTAAAAAATGTCGTCCTTAAAAAAGTGTATGACAAACTGGTTAACGCCTTTGGTGGCAATTTTTATGAAGTCGTTATCGGCGGAGCGGCTTTAAATAAAGAGGTGGAATCGTTCCTGACCATGATCAAATTCCCGTTTACCGTCGGCTACGGTATGACCGAATTTGGGCCGTTGATCAGTTATGCTACCTGGAAAACCACCCGCATTGGCTCGGTTGGGCAGATTGTAGATGATATGGAAGTAAAAATTGATTCCAGCGACCCACAAAGAATCGTCGGAGAAATCCTGGTGCGCGGCGAACATATCATGGATGGTTATTATAAAAACAAACAAGCCACAGAAGAAACTATCGACAAAGACGGCTGGCTGCATACCGGCGACCTGGGCCTGCTCGATAAAGACAACTTTATTTATATAAAGGGCCGCAGTAAAAACATGATTCTTGGCCCATCCGGGCAAAACATCTATCCCGAAGAAATCGAAGCGAAATTGAACAATATGCCTTATGTTTCGGAATCACTGGTTTTGGAAAAGAATGGGCAACTGGTAGCCTTGATTTACCCTGATATGGAAATGGTCGATGCTGAAAAATTGTCCGAGTCGAGTCTGAATAACATTTTAGAGCAGAACCGTAAATTATTGAATTCCCAATTGGCTGCTTATTTGAATATCTCCCAGTTTGAGGTTTACCCGGAAGAATTTGAAAAAACGCCGACGAAAAAAATTAAAAGATTTTTGTATTCAAAATAATTCATCATATAATAAACAGAGGAGGGAAACATGTTTGGCATTCAAATCTGGCTGATCTGGTTCATACTGGCGGCGCTATTTATTGTTGGCGAAATGCTGACGGCCGGATTCTTTATTCTATGGTTCGGCATAGGCGCCGGCGCTGCCGGAGTATGCGCCGTGCTTGGCCTGGGACCGGCATGGCAATGGCTGGCTTTTATTGTCACATCCGGCGTGCTGGTGCTGATTTCCAGGAAATTCGCCAATAAAGTTACCAAAGAACAACCACCGGGCATCGGCGCTGATCGCTACATTGGAAAAACCGGACTCGTTTTGGAACCAATCGACAACAAAAAGAACACCGGACGGGTGCGGTTGCTCCAGGAAGAGTGGCGCGCCGAAAGTAACACCGGCGATATTATACCGGCAGATACACGGGTTAGCGTTATCAAAGTAGATGGCGCTCACCTGGTCGTTCAACCCATAAAAGAGGGAGAATAATATGGAAATATTACTTGTTATTATCGCAATTGTGGTCTTTATCGTTGCCGGGCAGGGCTTGAAAATCGTCCGTCCCTGGCAAAAGGGTCTCATCGAAAGATTGGGAAAGTACCAGCGTACTGCTGACAGCGGCCTGACTATAATCATCCCATTTATTGAGACTTTGAAAAAAATTGACGTCCGCGAACAGGTTGTAGATATTCCGCCGCAAGCGGTTATTACCAAAGACAATGTGGTTGTGGAAGTGGATGCGGTTGTTTATTATGAAATTACCGATCCGGTAAAAATGACCTATAATGTCGCTAATTTCTGGCTGGCGGTAACCAAACTGGCGCAAACCAACCTGCGTAACCTCGTCGGCGATATGGCCCTGGATGAATCGTTAACCTCCCGCGAACAGATCAATACCAAACTGCGTGAAATTCTGGATGACGCCACCGACAAGTGGGGCACCAAAGTGACCCGTGTAGAATTGCAAAAAATCGAACCGCCGGTAGATGTTACCGAAGCAATGCACCGCCAGATGAAAGCTGAACGGGAACGCCGCGCCATGATTTTGGAAGCCGAAGGCGCTAAACGCTCCGCCATTCTCAAAGCGGAAGGTCAGGCCGAGGCTATTCAAAAAGTGGCGGACGCCAACAAGTATGAAAAAATTGCCATTGCCGAAGGTGAAAAACAGGCCATCACCCTGGTTTACAATGCTATTCACGAAGGTAAACCGACAAACGACCTGATCGCTATTAAATACCTGGAAGCTTTGGAAAAAATTGCCAACGGCACGGCCACCAAGGTATTTTTACCCATGGAAACTTCAGGTATCCTGGGTAGTATCGGCAGCATTGGCGAACTGTTCAAAGAAAAAATCGGGGAAAAAACCAAATAAAGATGTCTTGAAAATTGCCGGGCTTAATTGTGATGCCCGGCAATCACATACCGTTTTCGGCTTACCGCAGTTTTATTACAGCTAAATATTTTTCATTGGACTATAACAAAAATTTTGTATATTCGTTTACGAAAACAATCGTTCTGGTAATATTACTGAGGTTCCCTTTAATGCGTGTTTTTCTTAAAACCTCGATATTTTTACATATTCTTTTATATTCCACTTGGCTCTTCTCTCTCCCCTGGCTTGATCATGGCTCCTTACAAGTATCAACAATAAATCCCCATTACTTGGCATATAAAGATGGAACACCATTTTTTTGGCTTGGCGATACGGCATGGGAATTATTTCATCGTCTTGATCGTCAAGATGCACTATTTTATTTGCAAAAACGCGCCGAACAGGAATTTAACATCATTCAGGCCGTTACCATAGCTGAATTTAACGGCACTGGAACCCCTAACGTATATGGCGACCTGCCGTTTATTGATAAAGATCCTTTAAAACCAGCTATAACACCGGGTAATAATCCCGATGACGCTGCTGAATACGATTACTTTGATCATATGGATTATATTATCGACCAGGCCGGTAAACTCGGCCTGTACATCGGGCTGCTGCCGTGCTGGGGCGAATATGTTATTCCCCGCGAAGGCCGTGGTATTTTCAATACTCCTGAACAAACATATTCTTACGGCCGCTTTATTGGCGCTCGCTTTGGTAAATATCCCAACCTGATCTGGATACTTGGCGGTGACCGGTTACCCGATGAACGTCCTGATGGTGTAACATTATGGCGCGCCATGGCGGAAGGCATCGCCGATGGTGTTAACGGTGAAAATAACTATAATGGTCAGGCAGATTATTCCACAACCTTAATAACGCATCACTGTTTTAATTCTTCTTCACAATGGTTTCACCAGGACGCATGGATTGATCTGCATAGCTGGGGATCGTACCATGCCGATTTTTATCTCAGTCGGGCATATACTGAAGCAGAACACGATTGGTTATTACCCTCACCCAAGCCAACTCTGAATGCCGAACCGGCCTACGAGGATCATCCATTGAATTACACAGCCGGTACCGGGTATTTTACTGCCTTTGATGTAAGACAAATAGCCTACTGGTCTGTTTTTGCCGGATGCTGCGGACACAGTTATGGAGCGCACCCGGTTTGGCAATTTTATACCCCAAACGGGGAGCCGGGGCTCGTTCGCACAGATTGGAAAAATGCGCTTAACTTTGACGGCGCCAACCAGATCAAATATCTTAAACGATTACTTTTGTCTCGTCCCTTGTTGGAACTGACCCCGGATCAATCTCTCATCCTCGCGGGACAAGCAGAAGGTCCCGGCCATATTCAGGCTATTCGTGGGAATAGTTTTGCTTTTATTTATATTCCCACCGGCGCTGTTACAACTGTTCGAATGGGCGCTATTTCAGGAGATGTTGTTGCTGGTTGGTGGTATAATCCGCGCACCGGCGATTCGGAAATGATTGGTACATTCCCAAATGTGGGATCCCTGATGTTTGATCCCCCCGGATTATCGCCGCAACTGACCTGGCTGCAAACCGGCCGTGGCTGCGATTGGGTGCTGGTTTTGGATGATATAGCGAAAGGATACAACGAACCGGGAAAACAATAAATCAATTTAAAACAGAATAATTTTATATAACCGATACTATTCCCTTTTAATAGCATAACAAACCGTTATGATCAGGTAATCAAATAATATCTTAATGCTGTAAACAGGGCAAGTAAATATAAAGGAGTAATTATGTCGGAACAGATTAAAAACGATTCAGCAAAATCACCCAAAAACATGTCGCGGCGGAATTTTATCACTAATACGGCAACCGCCGCAGCGTTTTCTTTTGCAATTGTTCCATCCACGGTGCTGGGCGGCAAAGATAAAACCGCGCCAAGCGACAAGATCAACGTCGGTATTATCGGTGTGGGCGGGCAGGGTATAAATGACATGCGGCGGCTGCTGGAATTTGAACAAGTGCAGGTGGTCAGCGTCAGCGATCCGGTAGAGAAATGGGATTACAGTAACTGGTGGTATGGAGATTTTGCCGGTCGCGAACCCGCCCGCGAGATCGCCGACGCCTGGTATGCTGAAAAGAAAGGCGTTGGTAAATACCGGGCCTGTACCGCCTATGCCGATTTCCGTGAAATGCTGGATAAAGAGGACCTCGATGCGGTTCTGGTAGCCACCTGCGATCATGTCCACGCCGTAGCCTCGATGGCGGCGCTGCAAAAGGGCAAACATGTCTATTGCGAAAAGCCGCTCACCTGGTCGGTATACGAATCGCGCCGCCTGGCGCAGGTAGCCCGCGAAATGAAAGTCGCCACGCAAATGGGCAACGCCGGTCAGGCTTCTGAAGAAGTTCGGCTGGTAACGGAATTCATTGCCGACGGCGCCATTGGCGATGTGCGACAAGTGCATAACTGGACGGATCGCCCCATTTGGCCGCAGGGACTGGGCTGCCCCAAAGAAGCAGTACCCGTGCCCAAAGAACTGGACTGGAACTTGTGGGTCGGGCCGGCGCCGATGCGCCCCTACCATCCCGATTATATTGCCGTGCGCTGGCGCGGCTGGGCCGATTACGGTACCGGCGTCCTCGGCGATATGGGCTGCCACAGCTTTTTCCCCATTTTCAAAGCTCTCAATCTTGGCCACCCCATCTCGGTTGAAGCCAGCTATTCACAAATAGTTCTGGACGGCCTGGTTAAACCGGGTCTGGATGAAACCTGGCCGGTTGCCTCGATGGTTCATTACGAATTCCCGGCGCGCGGCAATATGCCGCCGGTAACGTTGACCTGGTATGACGGCGGCATCAAACCAATGCGTCCCAATGAGTATGAACAAGGCCGTGAATGGCGCTCCGAAGGCGTGTTGTACGTTGGCGATAAAGGGAAAATGCTGGACGGACGGCTGATCCCGGAAGCCAAAATGCAGGAATACAAAATGCCCCCCAAATCGCTGCCCCGTTCGCCCGGCCATTATGAAGAATGGATCCAGGCTATCCAGGGCGGCGAACCCGCCGGCGCCAATTTCGATTACGCTTCGCTGGTAACCGAAGTGGTGCTGCTTGGCAACATCGCCCTGCGCACCGGTAAAAAATTAATGTGGGATGGCGCCAATATGCGCATTACCAATGACCTGGAAGCCAACATGTTCCTGCATCGCCAGTACCGCAGCGGCTGGACGATCTAAAATCAGGGAATTTTCAACAAATCGGTTTCCGCAGGGACAGGTCGCAACCTGTCCCTGCAAGTTACAATCAATGCTCGGACTGGGGATGTCAGGCTGTCCGGGAACCCAGACTGCTCCGCTCCAAACTCCGGTTTGGAGCGGAAGTTGGTAGCGAAACACTGTTTCGCAAATACCTGTTATTCCAGTTCGCCCTGGGAATCCATCCCAGGGCGAAAAATAATGCAGGACATAGCGTCCTGCCGGGCCGCAGGCCCGTTGTATGCTTTATCGTCCATATTGTCCAATTCGTCCACCACTGGATTATTCTTCAAGGGGCAAAAGCCCCTTGTTCCAGGGTATATAGATTTTACAGAGCCCATGATCGCGCCGGTCACTCCTTCGGAGCGGGTGGCAGGGCAGGATATGTCTCCTGCTAAATACCAGCCGGACGAGCTGCATGGGCGCTCGTTCGAATATCTTCATAGTCATTAACCCTTGAATGAATAATCAACAATTTATCGTTTGAATTGTGATTTTTTTCTTTTATTTTTCATCAGGAAATTGGCTTCAATATATTATTTGTCTAACCTGCATTTTAAAGTTGTGTCACTTTCCCCGGTGTTTATTTTTGTAATTAAAAAATCTGTTATAAATATGAATATGATTGAATAAAGATATTGGAATGAAAATAGAAAAATTTCTATGAGTACCAATCAATGAAAAATCTCACGATCCTGTTGAAATCCGCCGCCGTTCTTCAGTTTCTCATAGTTGGTATATTCCTGCTCACCAACAAAAAAGGTAATCGGTTGGCCAACCGGCTCTTGGCCATTTTCCTGCTCGCCAAGGCTTTCTGCTGGGGTGAAGGCATTTTGGCAGAAGACTGGGAATACATTCTCAGCCATCCATTCCTCCAGGTTTTTGCTCTGAGCACGGACCTGCTGCTGGGGCCATCCTTGTATTTGTATGCTAAATCCCTGATGTATCAGGATTATCGTCTGAAACTTGCCCATTTCCTTCACACGCTTCCATTTTTGCTGTATCTCCTGCTTCTCAGCGGCGCCCTGCTGTTTGCGCCCCCGAAAGGTATTGATTTGCTTTTTTCGAATACATTGCCGACGACCCTTATCTATTCGGCTACCTATCTTCATTTTATCACCTACAGCGTTCTTTGTCTCTTCGACCTTGGTTTTTATAAACGGAAACTCAAATCAGCCTATTCCTCTATCGATGCGTCAAAACTGTCCTGGCTGTTTTTACTGGTTTCGGGATTTATCGTGATCTGGCTGGCCGCCTATATCAACTATCTGGGGATAATTTTCAAGTTCTCTGCAATTATTCCCTGGGAAGTGATCATTTTTCTTGTGTTCCTCTTTGCAAACATTATCGTCTTTAGAGGACTGAAGCAACCTGAATTGTTTTCCGGCATTGTAAACGGATGCACGGATCCTAAATACGCCAAGACTCCACTGTCCGATGAAAAGAAAAAAGTGGTCATCAAAGCCATCACGTCGTGTATGCAGCAGGAAAAACCCTATCTGAATCCCGCAATGACCCTTGACGACTTTTCGCGAATCACCGCCATCCCGGCACACCACATTTCCCAGGTGCTTAACACTGAGCTCAGACGTAATTTTTTCGATTTCGTTAACGGCTACCGGATTGAGGAATGCAAATCCAGCCTGAAGGACAATTCGGATCGTACCGTTCTTCAAGTTCTTTACGAGTCGGGATTCAATTCCAAGGCGTCGTTTCACAGGGCATTTAAAAAACATACTGGCATGACGCCTTCTCAGTTCCGCAATACCCTCTGACATTCAAAGTCCCCTTTTAAAATTTCTCAAAAATAATGGTCTCACCTTTTCGGGTGAGACGACAAATCTATCCGGATTTATTAAATTAAGCCGTTAGAAAATTTTAAAATACTAGAGGTGTAATATGAATGTTATTAACTGTTTTAAACTCTTGTTCATGGTTAAAAGTATGATGTCTAAAGGGCGGGGCTTTGGTCAAAAGATGCGGCTTTCAGCAAAGATTATGGGGCTCGCTGCGCTGATATGGTTTCTCATCCGCGTCATTCCAAAACCCAGCAGGGCGGCGTATCCCTGCCAGAGGACTGCATTTCCCCTGGCTACAGCCTTTGTGATCTGGTTTGCGGGATTAGCTGGTTCTTGCATTTCATTCAAAAAAGCCAAAAGTTATGCCCGGCAATCACGGTACAAGCTGACAGTGGGATTTGCAGTGCTGGCCATTGCATTTTTGGCTTGGTTTGCCATACGCTCCTCAAATATGTCATTTGCCGACATTGTCGCACCCCGGGAAATCGAACTTCAGCAAAACCCAACCACTGGCCCGCTAGTATCGCCCCGCGCTGTGGTATCCATCGTGCGTTCACAAAAAGCAACAGCAATTGAAATTGATTCGCTGGAAATCGAAAGCATGGTACGCCAGGCCGTGGCAATGGCCGGAGGTCTTGACTCGTTGATCAGGGATGGCTATACAGTAGTGCTCAAACCCAATCTGATCGCAACAGCCATCCTGGACGATAATTACTATCCTACGAATGAACTCCTTCCTAAAAAAGTTAACGCCGTAACAACCGACTATCGTGTGATCCAGGCGGTTGTCCACCTGATAAGAGAAAAAAATCCCCATGGCAAAATCTATATCATGGAAGGATCCGGAATCGGCGCAACGCGCGATAACATGAAAAAGATGGGGTGGTTGGATATAACGGGTGTTGACGAATTCATCTGTCTCGATAAAGCCTGTGGTGCGTGGCGTGACAAAACCGCAAAGGAATTGGTAAAAGTTTCTCTTCCAGAGGGGAAAGCGTTATACACAGCCGCCCGCAACGAATATTATCTTAACCGGATTTATCACGAGGCCGATGTCGTCATTAGTCTGCCGGTATTGAAAACCCACAGTAATGCAGCTGTGACCGGCGCGGTCAAGAATGTGGGGATCGGCGCCACACCGATCAACATTTACGGCGCCTCCACCACCCGACAGTGGCGGGTCGATACTATCAATCATGGTGGTGCCAACAATACAAACCTCCACGACTGGATTCATGATTACTACCTGTGCCGCCCGGTCAATTTCGCGGTGATGGATGCCCTGACCGGCATGGAAAACGGCCCTACCCCGGTAAAGTCAGATCCTGTGTCCCTGCGGCGTAAAAACACCCGCTGCATTCTGGCGAGCAGCGACCCTGTTGCCCTGGACGCCATCGAATCACTGATCATCCAGGTTGACCCCATGCGGGTTCGGCACCTGATGAAACTTTACAACGATGGAGCCGGTTGCGCCGATCCCAGATACATCAGGGTTGCCGGCGTCAGAGTCGACCAAATAAAGGATCGTTATTTGAACGCTGGAAACTATGCCTGTTATAATGATTTCAATCCGCCCATCGCAGCAGTGGACAGCTTTAAGTTTGATGGTAACTCGCTGCACCTGGGATTGACTGTGGAGGCTAAAGTAAAAAAAGTTGAAATTGCCGTAGAGGGAACTTTTATCGATCCCATTGTGGTGTCGGATTTCGGGAATTTTACAGTGAACCTTGGCAAGGGTGTATCGGACCCATCATGCGTAAAGGTCTACGTATATGACTCTTACCTGAACTGCACAATTCTGGGACTGGGGACGACCGGTGTACGCGAAACAAAAAATCCGGAGGACTTTATACTTTTGCAGAATTACCCAAATCCATTCAATCCCGTGACCACTATTACTTTTACCCTGTCGGCCAGGGCCAATGTTTCGCTCAAAATATATGACCTGTTGGGCAGGGAGGTAGCAACTCTTTTGGATAAAGAATTACCGGCGGGTAACCATTCACAAGTATGGAATGCAATAAACATCCCCAGCGGTGAATACCTGTGCCGCTTGCAGGCGAATTCGGTTGTGGATACCTGTAAGCTGATTTTAGTACGCTAAATGCTGTTTGTGTACAGTTGTCCTGTCGGGCGTAAGCCTATTCTGCGCGACTTTAACAAAGGCTATAGCCCCTTGTTTCAGAATAAACAGATTTTGGCGGAAAACAGGGCCGTCTCACTGTTTCGCCACTAACGTGGCTTGTTATATATACATTAGTTGGCTAGAAACATTTCACCCCTAAAGTGGTGCGCAGACCGCGCCGGTGTTGTGAAACCCCGGACGATCATTGGATATAGAAAAATTTTGAAATAATTGCTTCGCCCCAAAGAAAAAATCCAAAACAGCCGGTCCCCGAGTAGAGCCGTCCCGTATGGCGGGACGGGTTGTATCAAGGGGTCGGTTCTATTACCCCTGCAATTCCTTTTAATTGAGCGTACGTCTCGATACGTCCGGTCTCGCAGGGCTCAACCGGCCTACTCGACGATCGTTTGTTTTTGGTCCGGACTTTTCAGCTCGCCCTGGGAATCCCATCCCAGGGTGCATAATAATGCAGGTCATGTTGTCCTGTCGGACAACAGATCCGTCGCATGCTTCTCCCTTCTGCCTATATTGGCCAGCTAGTCCACCACCGGGTTATACTTCAAGGGGCAATAGCCCCTTGTTCCAGGGGTTACAGCTTTTGCCGGGCCGCAAGCCTGGCCTACTCACTGTTCGCGATTTACACTCATTTGAGAGAGTTTCAAAGGAAATTTCTATACAACCGGAGTTTGAAGGAAACGAGAATCCCCAACAATTCGAAATGCGTAATTCGTAATTTCTTCATCCCCTCGCTCTTACCTGCCGCGCTTTGCGCTGCTCGATGCGCTGCAGATAACGCTGCTGCGGTGTAATATTATGCCGGCGCTGGTCACTTTCAATCTCTTTAACCTGCGCCAGGGTGATCTGCTCGCGACAAATCGAATAGACCTCAATTTTATTGTGCGGCGCAAAAATCCGCACCGACCGCTGTAAAGATGATCTGGGATACAACCGGACGCTCTTTTCATCGTAACTGCATGTACGGTAATCCTTCCACCAGCCGGTCTTTTCTTCCAGCACTTTGCCTTTTTGCAATATTCGTTGTTTATAGCCGTTTCTGAACAGCGTCCAGTCCTGATCTTTGCCCATCCCGGAAATATATTTCAAAATCGGACTCAACATAAACAAGGCAATATATATTAACGTTGCCGGCACTTTCTTGATCCAGGGTAAAAATTGCTCGCCATAATAAATTCCAAAAACAATCAAAGCTCCAATTACGCCAATTGCTGAAAACAGGAACTTGTTGGAGCGCGGCGGTGAATACTTCCAGGAAGTGATGAAACTGCCCAGGTCGGGCGCTTCAATATCGGTTTTATATTGATCAAAAATACTGTTCATTTTAACCCTTTACACTGCCAAGCGTCAACCCGGATACCAGCCAGCGGCTGAGGAATAAAAACAACACCACTACCGGGATGCTTACGATAACCGCTCCTGCGGAATACAATCCCCACGACACTTCCATGCTGGACTGGAATGTCTTTAGTCCTAACGGTAATGTAAATAAATTTTTGTCCTGGATCAACACCGCCGCCACCAGGTACTCGGACCAGGCGGTCATAAAGGCAAACAACGCCGTTATCACCAGCGCCGGCGCCGCCAATGGCAGAATGATGCGCCAAAAGATGCCAAACTGCGAACAGCCGTCGATGCTGGCCGCTTCTTCGAGACTGTAGGGTATGGTATCGTAATACCCCTTCATTTGCCACACCGTAAATGGCAGGGCGGTGGCCGAATAGGCGATCACCAGACCGATATAATTGTCATAAGCGTGCAGCTTGATAAGCATAATAAAAAGCGGCAGCAGCAGCATGGTCACCGGGAACATTTGCGTGGTAATGATGCCCACCATAGCGGTATCGCGGCCGCGGAATTTATAGCGCGAAAAGGCATACCCCGTTGTCGCCGCCAGCCCCACCCCCACCAGGGTGACCATGGCGGAAACGATCAAACTGTTGGCCATCCATTGTAAAAAAGGCTCCTGTGTAAATAACCGCACATAAGTTTGCAGGGTGGCGTCCTGTGGGATCAGCGCCAGCGATTTGGTCAACAGCCGGTCGCCGGGGCGGATCGAGATAGAAAAAACGCATAACACCGGGTATATGGAAAAAATGGTAAACAAGGTCAACACACAATATGCGCCTATTTTACCGGCAAGCGAAAGTTCACGTGGTTTTCTCATAGTCCTTCACTGTTTAATACACTGCTTCAGTGGCTTTGGTTTTCCTGATAAAGTTCCAGCTAAATAATAACAGTATGATAAATATCACCATAGAAAATGCCGCGGCGTAACCCAGCCGGAAATAGGTAAACCCGGTTTTATAAACATACGAGACTAAAATATGCGTCTTGTCCGATGGTTCGCCGCCGTTACTGACCAGCCACACCACATTAAAATTATTAAACGTCCAGATCACACCCAGGGTGATGGCCGGCACCATGACCGGTTTGAGCAACGGCACGGTAATGGTCTTGAATTTTTGCCACCAGGAAGCGCCGTCGATCTCTGCAGCCTCGTACAATTCATCCGGAATGCTCTGTAACCCGCCAAGGGCAATGATCATCATGAATGGGAAACCCAGCCAGATATTAGTGATGAGACACGCGGAAAAAGCGCCCCACTCGGTGGAAAGCCAGGGAATATGCACCCCGAACCATTTATCCAGCATCAGGCTGATGGCGCCATATTCGGAATTGAACATGCCCCGCCAGGTCAATGCGGTGATATATTGCGGAACCGCCCACGGCAAGATCAACAGGGTACGGAAAAAAGATTTGCCCTTGATATCCTTGTTCAGCAACATAGCCAGAAATACACCGATAGAGACATGGAAAATAAGATTTAGGGCCGTCCATAGCACGGTTTTGAAAAAGTAATACCAGAAATCGGCATTGCTTATCACCTGTTTATAATTGATAATTCCCACCAGCCGCCAGTCCCGGAAATGGCTGAGGCTCATGTTCGAGAACGAGATAACAACGTTATAAATGAACGGGTACAAAACCACCAGCGCCATAATGATCAAAGCCGGCATGGTATATAAATATGCCAGGCGGTTTATTCTTGCTTCGCCAACTCCAGTTGCCATATTACTCCCGGTTCTCCCTGATAAGTTTCATTGCCTGGGCCTGCATATCCCGCGCCGCTTGCTCCGGCGATACCCGGCCCGAAAAAATACCCTGGTAACTGGGGCGCATGGCGTCCCATATCCAGCGCATTTCCGTTACCGGCGACATTTCCTGGCCCACCATGAGTTGATCCAGCGCGCCGCGCACCACCTCATTCTCCGCTACCTGCGGGCTGGTAAAAGCCGCCTTGCGCGACGGGATAGCGCCAGACGATTGTGTAAATCTAAGCTCAATACTATCCGCTGTTACATATTTAACCAGTTCAAGGACCAGGGCCATCTTTTCTTTTTTAATATTTTTATTCAACGAATAACCCAGCGGTGATATTGCCGGGGTCGGCCATAAACCGGTATCATCAATTTTAGGGATCCGCGCAATGCCGATGTCGATACCGTTATCGATATAAGTGCCCCACGCCCAACTGCCGTTAATGATCATTGCCGATAATCCGTCTTTGAACAAAGCATTGGCTATTTCATAATCACATTCGGCCGGAATTATTTTGTGCACCCTGGACAGTTCGTAAATGAACCGCGCCGCCTTTACTACCGCTTCCGTATCCAGTGTAGGTTGATTCTGTTCATTGATGATCCAGCCGCCATAGCCGCCAATAAAAGGCACAACAAAATAGGGCTCGGTAAAATTCCATACCAGGGCATAACGATCCGGCTTGCCGTCGCCGTCTTTATCGACGCTGAATTTTTTGCCCATCGCGAGCAACTCGCTCATGGTCTGCGGCGGTTTGCTGACCAGCTTTTTATTATACACCAGGCATAAATGATTGCCCACCCGATCGCCCAACTGGTACATATGCCCGTTCATCCAGGTGTTGGCGTTAACGGGTTCAACCACAAAGCTGTCAAGGAAATCCTGGGTAAATAAATTTTCCAGCGGCATAATAACATCGAGTTCCACAAACGGGCCAATATTATCGTTGGCGCCCCAAAACAATTCCGGACCGCTGCCGCCCAATGCGGATATAATAAAATTAGTGCGCGCTTGTTCCGGTTCGTAATAGAGTTCATTAAAGGTCCAGCCGGCATGACGGGAGGCAAACTCGCTCAAAGCCTGTTGAAAAACGGTTCGGTCGGTGGGCCGGAAAGAATGCCATATTGTGATACTTTTCGGGTCCTTGCCCGTACAGCCAACCCCAGTTAGCAGGTACATTAAAAGACCAAACGCAAAACATACTAAACTTTTACGCACTCGAGTCCTTTCCTGAATTAAAATTCAGCTATACAAGCGCTTCATGCAAAACACGGCTCAGCTCTTTAATTTTGAACGGCTTGCCGAGAATGCCCGAAAAACCATAATCTTTATAATTGGCCATGACCGGATCGTTGGAATAACCGCTGGCGACGATCGCTTTGACATTCGGATCAATTTCTCGCAGTTTAGAAATGGCCTCTTTACCGCCGATGCCGCCGGGCACAGTTAAATCCATAATGACTACCCGGAACGGATTACCGGCGGACAAAGCTTGCTCGTATAAATTAATAGCATCGGCGCCGTCTTTGGCCAGCTCCACCTCATAGCCGGATACGGTTAAAAAGTTTTCCAATACCGACAAGACCGCGTCTTCATCATCCATGATCAGAATGCGGCCCTTGCCGCGAAACATTTCCTCGTTATTTTCCGCACCCGGCAATTGATAATCGGGCAGGGCCGGCAAGTAAAAAATAAAGGTTGCGCCCTCGCCCAGCCGGGATTCGGCATGGATTAGACCACTATGCTTTTTAATAATTGAATATGCAACTGACAGTCCCAAGCCGCTGCCTTTTTGCTTGGTGGTAAAATAGGGATCAAAAATTTTTTCAATATTTTCCGGAGCAATACCAATGCCGTGATCCTGAATGGAGACTTGAACGTAATTACCGGTGGGCAATGCGGCGTGCGGCATTTTTCTGCTTTCAGGAATATTGGCAGCCCTGACGGTAATATTACCGCCCCTGGCCATAGCCTGGTCGGCATTGATCACCAGGTTGTTAATGACCTGCACTATTTGTCCTTCATCTACCTCCACTGCCCACAGATCATCCTGCAGTTCAAACTCGCATTTCGTTTTGGAACCGCTCAGCGACAATTCAACCGATTCCCGCAGAATATCCTTCAAAGAATTGATCCTCTTAACCGGTTCACCGCCCCTTGAAAAAGTGAGTAACTGCTGGGTGAGGGTTGTCGCTAGCATGGCGCCTTTTTCGATATTACGCAGGTATTTATCGATATTGCCCTTGTTATCGAGCGACATACGGGCGAGTTGGGCGTTGCCAAGGATAACGGATAAGCGGTTATTAAAATCATGTGCAATACCCCCGGCCAATATACCAATGGATTCCAGCTTTTGTGATTTCTGGATTTCATCTTCCACTTTACGACGTTCCGTTAAATCCCGCAGGATCAACAAATAGAATTTTTTAGTATGCCGTTGTAAAGGGGTTATAGTCGCTTCCACAATAATTTTCTGACTGTTCTTGCCGATAATGATCGGTTCAAAAATTGTCGTTTCGCTGTATTCAAGTTCAGAGTATTTAATTTTACCGGTGGCGTTCTGGTATTCCGGCACAATTAAATCGGTGTCCCGCATTTTCAACAACTCTTCTCGGCAATATCCAAACCGTTTGACGGCCTGCAAATTACAATCAATGATCTCCCCTTTATCATTTTCCAGTAAAATTGCATCATTGGCCTGCTCAAACAGGGTGCGGTAATGCTGTTCGCTTTCACGGATGGCCTGTTCGGCTTGTTTTTGCGCAGTGACATCGCGGCACATCAGCAGCAGTTCCCGGATATAGCCCTTTTCGTTTAAAAACAAAAAAGCCTTTTCCTGCACCCATAACGGCCGCCCATCTTTGCGGATTTGCCGGAACTCCCATTCGCTGTTGATGATCTTTTTATCAAAAATGTCGGCCAGATGTTTTTTTACTTTTTCCCGATCATCCGGGTGAAATGTTTCCCAGATCGGCTGACCGGTCAACTCGGTAATAGTATATCCCAGATAATCGGCGCCATATTTATTAACTGTTAAAATAATCCCGTCGCTGTGCACGGAAAAGAAAATATCCGGCGCAAAATCGTAGAGATGCTGGTAGCGCATTTTGGCTTTATTCAGTTCTTCCGTGCGCTGTTGCACCAAAAAATTGAGCAACTCTTTTTCTTTTTTTAACTCATCTTCGGCGTGTTTAATCCGCAGCATGGCTTTAACATGGGCGACAAGCTCCCCTTCCCTGATCGGTTTGGCTAAAAAAGTATCGGCCCCTATCTCCAGCGCTTTGATCTTGCTTTTGGAATCGGTGTTCAGGCCAGTCAAGATAATGATGGGAATATCACGGGTTACGGCATCCTTTTTTAATATCGTACATACCTGAAAGCCGTCCATATCGGGCATGGTAATATCCAGCAAAATAGTATCGGGCAGTTCCGATTTTGCCAGTTCCAACCCCTTTTCCCCCGAACTCGCGGTTATAACTTCGCAACTGTCAATAAATTCATTCAATAAAGCCGCCAGCACTTCAAGGATGTCGGCTTCATCATCTATGACCAATATTTTTATCATTTACAATCCCGGCTTTAATAGACCAGCACTTGTTTAATTATCTTGCTATCAGCCCGATACTGCAACATAATTATTCGCTCTTACATACCGGAAGCGTTTTACACTAATAATATAACCAGCTCAAGTAAAACAATTTTAACACCATTAAAACAAAGTATAAATAAACGGCGCGATTGCCGAGCCTTCTGTAAAGACAAAAATCAAACCCAACAACACCAGGAAAAAGATGATCGGCCCCAGCCACCATTTTTTCCGCACCCGCATAAACAACCATAACTCTTTTAATATACTCAACTTGCCAGACATACACTCTCCGGGTTTATCTTGTTACTTTGCCAGTTTAACAACCAGTTCATCAAAAACCTGCCGGGTAGAGGCGCTCATTGCTGCAATTATGCCTTCTTCACCCTTTTCTATTATAGGCGTACGGGCGGTAAATTGTTCCGCCCAAACAATGCCGGATTGCTCATTTTGTTCCAGTTCAAATAATATAGTAACCAGGGCATAGCGCTGGTTGTTCTCAACGATCTCTTCAAAATTTTTCACAGTACTTTCCAGGGTATAACAAACCCGGTCCGTCGGCGGGTTCAGCGTTACCCTGGTGTACAGTCCGGCATGGTCGAGATGCTCGGCGGCTTTTTGCGTCAGCAGGTCGGCCGGGGTTAATACCCAGCGGCGGTAATTATCGAATTTCACCTCGTAACGTGAAGTTTTATAAATTAATTTATCCTGAAAATAGAGAGGTTCGGATTTAAATTTTTTAATATATAAAACTCCGTTTCCCGCCGCCGATTTACCGTTTTGATAATCGTAATCGATAGTAAAATAACGGGTCTGCGGAATTTGACCACAGGCGCAAACCAGTAATAAAGCCAGTACTGCAAATTTTTTCATGTATTGTAACTCCACTCTGATATTTAAAAACCCGGTTTCGTTTTCAATCACCGGACAATATAATCATAATCAATTTTTAACGTTACCTGCATAATATTGAAATTAAAGAATTAATTCAACAAAAATTTTATTTTAAGGCAATTCCCGTTCCGGTAAAGGGGTTTTCCGCACCAGGTTCCAGGGTTGTTCCTTGATGGACTGGCTGAATATTTCCAGGTTGCGGATAAGTGAATTCAAATGGTTGATCATTTCCGCATACGAATCGCCGTTTTCAGCCATGTGATAATCCATATTTTTTACGACCTTGTTGAGATTATCAACAATTTCATTGCTTTGTGAAACCAGGCTTTCCAGGCCCTGAATACTGTTGGTGATCGAAGAATCATTCTGTGCCAGCAATTGATTAACAGATCCCACCGTCCGATCCAGGTTGGTAATTACTGTATTCAAATTATTCTCAATAGCGCTCAGGTTATTGGCGCTGGTTGTGGAAATTTCCGCCAGGGCCGCCAGGGTTTCTTTAATATTTTCCCGGTTTTGTTTATCCATGATCTGGTTAAGGTTTTTGAGCAATTCATTGGTCTCGTCGGTGATCTGCGTTACCGAGCCGCTCATTTGCGCATAAGCCGTAATATCTTTGGAAGGGATAACATCGCCGGGTGATAACAGGGTGGTATCCGCGGTGCCGGGACTGATTTCAATATAAAAAGAACCCAACAGGCCAACCGTAGTCATAAATGCGCGGCTGTCCACATGCACCGGGGTGCCTTTTTGCACTTCCAAAACTACCTCTATGCCCTGTTCACCATCGGCCGGGGGATTCATGCCGATTACCCGGCCCACTTCCAAACCCGAATAGCGCACCAGCGACCCTTTTTCAATACCGCCCACATACCTAAAACTGGTGCGATATTGATCTTTATCTTCCCACCGGCTCAGGCCGATGATCATCACCAGAAAAGCGATAAAGATCAGGGCGCTGATCATTATAAATAGTCCTGCTTTTAACTCTGTAGATTTGTATTCCATGTTTAAATTCCAGTCCTTACAATATATTTCAATTTATAACGTTCCAACTAAAGATTTGAGATATTTATCCTTATCCACCTCGTCATCATCCGGGCGGCGTTCCAAAAACTGCCGCACAAACGGGTTGTCGCTGGCTTTCATCTCCTGTTTGGTGCCGACAAATAAAAATTCTCCCTGGTGCATCAGGGCAATGCGGTCGGCAATCAAAAAAACCGATTCGAGTTCGTGGGTTACTACTACTATCGTCATTTTAAAGGCTTTTTTAAGTTTTAAAACCAAATGATCAATACCCGCCGCCACAATGGGATCCAGTCCGGCTGACGGTTCATCGCAAAACAGAATTTCCGGGTCCATCGCCAGGGCGCGGGCCAGGGCGGCGCGTTTTTTCATGCCGCCGGAGAGTTCGGAAGGCATAAAATTTTCAAATCCCGCCAGACCGACCAATCCCAGCTTTATGCGGGTCATGATCTTGATCGTTGAATCCGGCTGCGGGGTGTGCTCCTTTAACGGTAACGCGACATTTTCTCCCACCGTCATGGAATTGAACAACGCCGAGCCCTGGAAAAGCATGCCGAGATTTTTTAATATATTATCGCGTTCCTGCTCCGATGCGGTAACCAGGTTTTTATTTTTTATCAGAATATCTCCCTGACTGGGTTTGTTGAGGCCGATCAAATGCCGCAGCAAGGTGCTTTTGCCGCAGCCGGAACGACCGAGGATCACCAGCGTTTCGTATGGGTAAATATCCAGGTTGATGCCCTTTAAAACTTCCCGGTTGCCGTAACGGGTATGTAAATCGCGTATACTGATTATCGGTTCCTGCATAACTTCTCTATAAAGTTGAATAAAATAACATTGTAAACAACAAATCGGCCAGGATGATTAAAAAGATCGACGAGACCACCGACGCGGTAGTGGACTTGCCTACACCTTCGGCGCCGCCGGAGACGCTGAAACCCTGGTAAACGCCGATCTGTGAGATAATGATGGCAAAGAAAAAGCTCTTTACCAGTCCGGTTAGAAAATCTTTCATCAAAATTGCCGAGGCGGTTTGATTAAAATAGGCAATAAAGGGTATTTTTAAATTGACAACCGCTAGCGTCATTCCACCGAGGATGCCCAGCATATCGGCAAGAATGGTGAGGCAGGGCAGCACGATCAGCATGGCCAAGGTTCTGGGCACAACCAGGTAACCCAGGGGATTCATAGCCATAGTCTTCAGAGCGTCGATCTCTTCGGCAACTTTCATGGTGCCGATCTCGGCGGCAATTGCGGAACCGCTGCGCCCGGCGATGACGATGGCGGTGATCAACGGGCCCAGTTCGCGCGTCATGGAGACGCCCACCAGGTCGGCGACATAGATGGTAGCGCCAAATCGCTCCAGTTGATAGGCCGACTGCATGGCGATGATCAACCCGACACAAAAAATAATAATACCGGTAATCGGTACTGAATTGACGCCGATGCGCACAATCTGAATAAAGGTAAGATGCCAGCGAATCTTTTTGCCCCTGAGCGGCCCGATAAAAATCCATACCAGGGTTTGGGCGCAAAGTTGGCAGATACGCGCCAGGTGTACGGCAAATTCAACAAACTGCTGCCCGGCGCGTGAAAAAGTTCTAGTCAGCAAATTCATGCGTCTTTCTTTCCAATGGCGCTGTCCCGATCCGGATAAATAGCAAAAATCTTGTCCAGCCGGGTCAATTCAAATACTTCCTTGACATTGTTCTGCAGGCCGTACAGGGCAAACCGGCCGTTATATTTATTGGACTGCTGCAAGCCCTCGATCAACGTAGCCACCCCGGAGCTATCCATATATTTCACCTGCTCCAGGTTAACCAATATGACCGGCGCTTTATGTTTTACAATTTCAAATATTTTTTTCCGCACATCGGGTGAAGAGTACAAATCCACCTCGCCCTTGATATGTAAAAAAACAATCCCGTTACTTTCTTCAACGTTGATTTCCAGGTTCACAATTCTTTACCTCTTTTGGTAGATTTTTACACATAATTAACTTGTTGCCTTTATCCGTACCGTTAAAAAACTTGACTTTATCCATAACGGTAGTCATTAAATAAACGCCCAGTCCGCCCGGCCGCAGGTCTTCAAGTTTACGCGGTTTGATCTTTTTTACATCGACCGGCGAGCCGTGATCGATGATAACAATTTCCAACTTGCTGCGTCGGATCGTACAGGTAATGATAATCGGCTTGTTGGTTTTATTTTTATACGCATGACGAATAATGTTGGTACAGGCTTCATCCACCGCCAGCACAATTTTGTTGGTATCACTGCTGGAGAAACCGGCGACTTCACATACCTGGGATAATGCCGCCCGCATCATTCTCAACAGGGAGGGATCGCTGTTTATATGAATTTCTATCGACTTGGTCATGCGATTGCTTGGGTATATTTTCCTTTATATTCGGTGTTATTTCAGGAATGCGCTTCAAGCCAGTTAGCGCCCTGGCCCATTTCTACTTTTACCGGCACATCCAGTTTGAGCGCATTTTCCATTTCCTGCTGCACCAGGCGCTGCATATACTCCAGTTCGGTTTTCGGCGTTTCAAAAACCAGTTCGTCGTGCACCTGCATGATCATTTTTGAGGCCAGGCGTTCCGCAGTGAGCCGTTTCTGGATGTTGAGCATTGCCACTTTGATCATATCCGCCGCGCTACCTTGTATAGGGGTGTTGATAGCGGTCCGCTCCGCAAATTCGCGGATCTGCCGGTTATCGCTGTTAATCTCCGGCAGGTAACGCCGCCGGTTCAGCAGGGTCGTTACATAGCCTTTCTCAGCCGCAGTTTTCTTGATATTTTGCATAAACTCATACACGCCGGGATAACTGGCGAAATAAGTTTTGATAAACTCGTCCGCTTCACCGTTTGAAATGCCTAATCGCTGCGCCAATCCGTATGCGCCCATTCCGTACATAATGCCGAAATTGACCTCTTTGGCTTTGCGCCGCTGCTCCGGCGTTACCTCGTTTGGGTTGACATGAAAAACCAGCGCTGCTGTGCGGGTATGTACGTCTTCTTCATTGACAAACGATTGCCGCAGGGTCTTGTCGCCACTCAAATGCGCCATAATGCGCAGTTCGATCTGCGAATAATCAGCGTCCAGGATAATGTGGTCGGCGTCCCTGGTGATAAATGCTTTGCGAATGCGACTGCCGATTTCCGTACGGATCGGAATATTCTGTAAATTCGGGTCGCTGGAAGACAACCGCCCGGTAGCCGCTACGGTTTGATTATACGAGGTATGCACACGCCCGGTCGCCGGGTTGACCAGTTTGGGCAGCGCATCCACATAGGTAGATTTTAACTTGGCCAACTGCCGGTAATCCAGCAATACCGCCGGAAGTTCATGCTGTAATGCCAGTTCTTCCAATACTGATACATCCGTGGAATAACCGGTCTTGGTCTTGCGCGACGTAGGCAGTTTTAACCTTTCAAATAAAATTTCCGCCAGTTGTTTGGGGGACTGGATGTTGAATTCACCGCCGCTTAACCGGTAAATTTTGCTTTCCAGTTGTTTTAATTCACCTTCCAACTCGCGCGACATGGCGGTAAGGTATTTCACATCCAGAGCGACGCCGTTATATTCAACGATCTTTAAAACATCGACCAGCGGCATTTCCACATCGCGAAACAGATCATATAAATTCTGGTCATGCAGTTTGGGCTCGAAAATACCGCGCAGCCGCCAGGTCACATCCGCGTCTTCACAGGCGTATTCGCTTACTTTAGCAACCGGCGCCTGATCCATGGTGATCTGTTTGGTCCCGCTGCCGATCAGCGCCGATGTGGGTATCTTTTTCAAATTCAAAAACGACAAGCTCAATCCATCCAGGTTGTGCTGCCGCAGCGAGGGATTGAGTAAATAGCTGGCGACCATCGTATCAAAATCAAATCCATTGATGCGAAAACCGTGTCGTTCCAATACCAGGATATCATATTTGGCGTTATGCGCGCACTTGATCACTTTATCATCGGCGAAAACCGGCTGTAACGTTTCCCTCACTTTATTCAGGGGCAACACTTTATCTTCATTCATCAAATCGACCGGGCCCCGTACCGGAATATAGTAGGCCGTGCCCGGCTCGCAGGATACGGAAATACCCACCAGGCTCGCCCTGATGGGATCAATATCGGTCGTTTCGGTATCAAAGGCAAAGCTGCCGGATTTAGCCAGCTTGTCCGCCAGTTCCGTTAACGCGGCTTCGCTGTTAGTCAGAATATAATTACGGACAGTTTGCGGTTTTGCGGGCGCAAACCGCTCGGTGAGGGTACGGAATTCCATGTCGCTAAAGAACGCCACCGCTTGTTCCGGATCCGGCGTACCGACCACAAAATCGGTAGGCTTGACCGCTACCGGCACGTTACAATCGATTTCCACCAGTTTCCGTGACAGTTTGGCCAGTTCACCGTTTTCCTGCAGACTGGTGCGCGCCCGGTTATTTTTCACATTGTCGATATTATGCAAAACATTTTCAAAAGTATCGAATTCCTGCAGCAGCAGCAGGGCGGTTTTTGGGCCAATGCCCGGCACGCCGGGAATGTTATCCGAGGTATCGCCGGTGAGGGCCAGGTAATCGATAACCCGGTTTGGCGGCAGGCCGATCTTGTCCTGCACGCCTTTTTCGTCCAGCCATTCCGGTTCTTCACCGGATTTTTTGGGATTGTAGATAATAATATCCGGCGACACCAGTTGCATCAGGTCTTTATCGCCGGTCACGATCACAGTTAATATACTTTCTTTTTCCGCCATCCGCGCCAGGGTGCCGATAATATCGTCCGCTTCGAATCCGGGTTTGGCAATTTTGGGTACCCGTAATATTTCCAGCATTTGCTGGATGCGGGGTAACTGGTCGATCATATCGCCCGGCATTTCGGCGCGCTGCGCCTTGTATTCCGCATACATTTCATGCCGGAAGGTCGGCTCCTTGCTGTCAAACACCACGGCAAAATAGTCCGGCTTTTCACGATCCAGAATATTCAATATGATATTGGTAAAGCCATACACCACGCTGACATTCTCGCCGCGCGAGTTGGTGAGGGGATTGCGCATAAAGGCAAAGTAACTGCGGTACGCCAGCGCCATGCCGTCGATCAAAAACAAGCGGGGCTTTTTTTTGGTTTGGGACATTTCATTTTCCACGTCATCCGGGGTTAATATTTCCCGGCTGTATTCCAGGCGTTGCGCCGGTTAACAATTTTATTGGCACAGCAGGCGCCCTGAGCAAAAGCATGAGTGTTTGAGTTCCAGGCATTCATAGTTTTTTAAACAGCATCATCTTTCGACCGGATTCCGATTATAACATATAATTTATACAAAAATTTCATGTTTTGCAATGGTTTGTTGAATTAGCTGTCAGTTTTCAGCTATCAGCTATCAGTTGGTAGGATGGGGTTCTTTCGACAATTTGCGGATTTTAACTTGCCGCCTCGGATCACGGTATTAGAAATTCATGGCATTACAGCAACCCCATCATTCAGGCAGCGCGTAGGTCGGGCCTGCGGCCCGACAGGAATTTTATAGTGTGGTCCACCTGGGGTATGAGTTTGTTACAAAGGCAATTCTATGAATTCGAACCTGGCTTGATATTTGTCGTATTTGCGGCGAGGTGGGCTACACTTTTGAGGGCAGTCGGTTGAATGGGGTTTTTTGGTTAACTTGCAGTTTCAGATCGTCCGGGGTTTCACAACCCCGGACGGGGAATGCTTTCGGGTTTCCAACCCATTTTCATAATTTAACTGGATTCCAAGTTTTGAAATTCTGGTTCATTTTTAACAGTATGTTATGAATTCCAGTGTGATCAAATATGCTATGAGATAGTAAAAAACATAGTTTACAATACTTGATATGGTTTGCAATATAAGAATACAATTATTAAGTTACATTAATCTAAAGAAATTCCTTCTTTCTCAATAACAAACTCAATATGTAAAAATTTTGCTTTTTCTTTCTTATCACCAATAATAAAATTCCAACGTTTTTCCCAAAAATCAATCATTTTTAAACCACGCTCCAAAATTTCTTTTGCTGTCCAATTTTCATAATTAGCAATTTGATTTTCTGAATAAGAACCATATCTATAGCCTACCATTGATTTAGGTATGCCCTTTTTTACTTCAAAGCTTTCATTTCCAAATGATTGATTTTTTTTCTCTGAAAGAGGAACTAAATTACCTAATGAGTTTTTAAGTAACCTCCTTTCTTTATCTGAATAATATTTAAACTTTTCAGTCCAATAAGATTTTTTGGAGTTTTGTGGGTAAATGTGTTCAATGGTATAATAATCTCTCTTGTCTTCTCCTTCAGACAAGCCATTATCTATAAACTGCTCCCAATTTAATTTTTCTCGATAAGTTTTAGTTCGGTTTTTCAAACTAATTTCATATTCGTATAGGAAATACTTTATTCCAACCCACCTATAAAACCCAGAATTTTTCATATCTGAAATAATTTGTTCTATATTTTCCTTTTTTCCAATAAAAGAGTTAACAATTTCGTCAATTTCTTTAATTATTTTATCAGTTGAAAACTCACCTTTTATAAAAAGATTTATCATGTTGAATAATTTTGTTTGATTAAAGTCAGAAATATAAGCATATCTATTAAGCGTTTGAACAAACAAATATCGTTCCAGAGATTTTAAGAAAGATAATCTCGTTTGTTCTTTCTTTTCTTTTTCATAAATAGTCATTATTAATGGGGCTACTGTTGTTGCGATTGGTGATGGATGTTTATTTAATTTTTCAAGCCAAAATTTTTCTTTTTCAGGTAAGAGACTATGATGGGGATTAAGTAAATGATACCATAGTTTAACCGATTCCTTTAAACTTTGGACATAATTATATATTTTTTCAATTTTTAGTTCATCTTCCAAGGAAACTTCAGGATTTATTACAGCAATGTTTTTGGGTGTGAATACTTGTTCTAATAAATATTCCCCTAGCCATGAATTAGAATTGTTTAAATGTCTTCTAAAGCGAATATCCCTTAGTAAACTCTCTTTTGATTGAATAGCATCACTGAAATATGTTATAAAATGATTGCTAAGGAAAATATCATCATCCAGTATTTTTTCTTTATTTCTACCAAGAAAGTGGTAAATAGATTTCCATCCTTCGTTAATTGAAATGCGAAGTTTTTGTTTCTCAAAATCATCTGTCTTGAATTTTGTTGAAAGATAAATCAACCTATTTTTTAGAAGTTCTAAATGTGATAATGGCTTCCCACGATTATTCATTGTTTCGAATGCAACAAAGACATCAACATCATCTGATATTGAATAAATGTTATAAAGAAAATTTTGTGTTATTTTTTTGTAAAGTCTTTCTATTTGTTCAAAAGAGAGTTTTTTTAAATTTGCTAAAAAATATTTTTTAGCAAATTCAAGATTGTACGTATATATTGTTTCTTGCACAGGTAAAGAACTATCTGTTTTTTCGAGGAAAATATTTGCTTTTAAGAATTCGTAACTAGGATTATCCTTTTCATAACCGAAAAGATAAGACCGTGATATACCTTCATTTTTAGAATCGTAAATAAATTTTTTTTTAATTTCTTCGGTAGAAGTAAAATTTAATCGAGTATTATCAGGCACGCACTCAACAATTGCTTGAATTAGAATTATAGTAGTAGTTAATCTTTGTTGTCCATCAACTACATAATAGGGTGTATAGTTTTTAGAATTAATAATCCACAAATCATCGTACCATTGGTTTACTTGTTTAACCGGTACCTCTTCTAATGTTAGAACGCCAGTGTAATGGTTTTAATCATTTTCTAGTTGAGTAAGATCATTCCAGAAATCTCGCAATTCTTTTTCTGTCCATGCAAAGCCACGTTGATAATCAGGGATTCTAAGGAGACGCTCTGTAAAGATTTTTGATATTGACATAAGTTGTGTTTTCATTTTGTCCTTACTATTATGTTGATTTTTTTAATTAAAAAAGGTCTCACTTTATTAAATAACATTTTTACAAATCACCCTCATATTATTTTTGAAATACAAATATCCTTTGTCTATTAAAGTCTTTTGTTTTATAACTTTAATTGATTTGTTGTAGTAACCTTCTCATATATTTTAGTTTACTAGTACAAAATTTTTCGTTTCACAAAATTAATTAAAAATATCAAAATCTGTATTAAATTTTACATCATATAATATACAAGAAAATCCCGCCGCACCCATGTAATAGAAATCCATATCGATTGTCGATAAAAGTAAGCGAATTTTGCGGAAATATGCAAGAAATATTTTATAAAAGTTATCAGTTTACAGTTATCAGCCGTCAGTCGGGCAGAGTGTCATTGTAGCCCGGTAACTGTTAGTTGCGCTACAATCAACCGCGAATACACACCAATAAACGCTAATAAATATTCGCGTACTTTCAGATCGTCCGGGGTTTCACAACCCCGGACGGGAAATGTCTTTTGGGTTTCTAACCCATCATTATTACTAGACATTACACCAGGGTTAGAAATCCTGTTTTATTCTCCGCACCGGGATATGAATCCCGGCGCGATCACTGCTGTAATATTCATTAACACCAGGTTTTTCACATTGCCTTTAAATATGAAATTTTGTATACTAGGGTCAATAAAACTGGTTTTATTTTAAAATACATTCATGACGACTCCATCTATAGAATTACTGGCCCCGGCGCGCGATCCTGACGCCGGTATTGCCGCGCTCCACTGCGGCGCGGATGCCGTGTACATCGGCGCGCCGCGGTTCGGCGCCCGCGCCCGCGTCGGCAACACCCTGCCGGGCATCGAAAAGCTGCTGCACGAAGCGCATAAATACTGGGCAAAAATCTACGTCACCGTCAATACCCTGCTCACCGACCGCGAATTACCTGAAGCGGTTATACTCATCCGGCAACTCTACGAAATGGGTGTGGACGGTGTCATCATCCAGGATGCCGGCTTGCTGGAATGCGACCTGCCTCCCATCCCCCTTATCGCCAGCACGCAAATGCACAACCACACTCCGGACCGGGTCGCTTTTCTGGAAAAGATCGGCATCCGGCGTGTCATACTGGCGCGGGAACTGAGCCTGGAAGAAATCCGCGCCATCCGCGCAGCTACCACCATTGAACTGGAATTTTTCGTACACGGGGCGTTGTGCGTCAGCTATAGCGGCCAGTGTTATATGAGCTACGCCATTGGCGGACGCAGCGGCAATCGCGGCGAATGCGCCCAACCCTGCCGCCGTAAATACAGCCTGATAGACGCCGACGGCAAAACAATCATCAACGACCGCTACCTGCTGTCGCTGCGGGATTTGAACCTTTCCAACCACCTCGGCGCTCTTCTGGACGCGGGGATCACTTCGTTTAAAATTGAAGGCCGACTAAAAGACGAAAATTATGTCAAAAACGTGGTCAGCGCCTACCGGCGTCTGCTGGATACGGAACTGCAACAACGCCAATGGCGGCGATCTTCTTCAGGAATGAGTGAAATTGATTTTGTCCCCGACCTGGACAAGAACTTTAACCGGGGTTATACGTCTTATTTCCTGTCCGGCCGTTCCAAAGAACTGGCATCACTGGATACACCGAAAATGATTGGGCAACTCTTAGGAAAAGTAACGGCAATGGATGATAATTCATTTACCCTTGAAACCCAGGCCGTTCTCACTGCGGGAGACGGCCTGGCGTTTTTCGACAGTAATAATGAACTTGCCGGAACATTTGTCAATCGTGTTGCCGGCCCGTGGATCTTCCCCGAAAAGATGCAGGGAATTGCCCCGGGAACAATACTCTACCGCAACCGCGACCAGGCATTTCAAAAACAGGTCTCGTCAAGCCGGCCGCGCCGGTATATCCCGGTGACAATACAATGCGCCGCCACTGCGACCGGACTGGCGGTGACGATGACCGATGCCGACGGCACTATGGCAGCAGCCGAACTTGTCGCAGAAAAGGTTCGCTCCGAAAAACCCCAGGCGATGCTCGCTACCCTAGTCAAGCAACTCGGTAAACTGGGGGACAGCGAATTTAAAGCCCAAGTACATATCGACGGGGCGGAACAATACTTTTATACGGTGGCGCAATTGAACGCCCTGCGCCGTGAAGCAGTAGAAAAACTGCGCGCGGAACGCTTGCGCAACCGCCCGGCTATAAAAGGTAACGTATTTAAAAATAACGAACCTTATCCGCAAACCAGGCTGTCTTTTAACGGCAACGTTTTGAACGAACAAGCCGCAGCCTTTTACCGCCGGCATGGCGTAACCGAAATTGAACCGGCGGCGGAAAGCGGACTGGATATGCGCAACCGCAAGGTGATGACAACCAGGTATTGCCTTGCATATCAACTCGGCGTTTGCCCCAAACAAAACCCCAGCGCCGGCTATAAAGAACCACTCTGGCTGGTAGACGAACAGGGGCGCCGTTTTCGCCTGGCTTTTAACTGCCGGGATTGTGTTATGGAGATTTTTGGCTAATACCGGGCCGAACACCTTAAGGGAAAAAAACAAGGAGGAACTTTGTCCTGGATCTATCTGCTCATCGCCGGGATGTTTGAAATTGGCTGGCCGTTGGGCTTGAAACTATCACAAACCACCCCGCATAAAATCATGTGGATAGTTTTCGCTATTCTTGCCATGATTGCCAGCGGCTGGTTTTTGTGGCTGGCGCAAAAAGGTATCCCGATGGGAACAGCTTATGCAGTATGGACCGGCATCGGCGCGGTAGGCGCTTTTGTTCTTGGCGTAGTGATGTTCAAAGACCCGGCCTCAGTCATTCGCATTGTTTCTGTTTCATTTATCATTATTGGTATTATTGGCTTGAAATTATCGCATTCCTAAAAATATCTGCTAAAACAGGAGAAGACTATGCTCGATAACGATGAAAACTACAAGTGGGGAATTTTCTATTATAACCTGCAGGATCGGCGCCTGTTTGTTCCCAAACGCAACAAGCTGCTGGGCTGGACGCTAAATTTTGCCAATCCCTGGGCATATATGATCATTGTCGGCATTATCGCTTTTGCCATACTGATGGAAAAGCTCGGTAACGCGGGGAAATGACAAATACCGGTCAAATGATTTGTTTCGATAAAGAGACCGGCCTGGCGTATCGCCTGCGGCGCACAAACAGACAGGAGGCTCTTGTTTTCATCCACGGCTTTGGCTCGAACCAGGAGCATTTTCGTTTCGCTTTTTCTGCTCCCCCGCTGCTAGAGTTTACCCTCCTTGCCGTTGACCTGGCCGGATTTGGGGCAAGTCCGGTCCCGCCTGGATTTTCGTTTACAATGCACGATCAGGCGCTGCTGGTTCTGAAATTACTCGACACCCTGCAAATTATAAATTTTCATCTCTGCGGCCATTCCATGGGCGGCCTGGTGGTAATGAACATGGCGGAACTGGCGCCGGGACGAACCCTATCGCTTATCAATCTTGAGGGTAATCTCACCCCGGAGGACTGTTTTCTGTCCGGTAAAGTGGCCGCAATGTCATTTACCGAATTCACCACTCATGGCCGGAAGGAACTGGAACGGGGCTTCCGGTTAGCCGGTATGAAAGACCCGGCCATGCGCGACTATGCGGAAACGTTTGCCGCGACAAACAGCAAAGCGCTCTACAAAAGCGCCCTGCATACCGTGCAGGATTCGGCATTACCCCTGGTTGATAAGCTTGGCCGCATTAACAACTCCTGCTATATTTATGGTGATAAAAACCGTACTCTCTTTCCGGCTGAGAAGCTGCTGCATGACAACGGCGTACCGGTCTTTTATATCGAAAACGCCGGTCATGCCATGGCGCTGGAAAATCCCCGGCAATTATACAATACCATCCGGCAATTTATTGACAGCAAACACCCTGGGCTATTTGAGTAAAGTTGACTTTTATTTTCACAGTAAAAGTATCTTTTAACTGGTAACAGAGCAATAATTTTATTATCTTTTCTTAAAAATGAACAGGAAAACATATTATAACTTAAATTTCTAAAAGAACCAGGTAGGATGGGCAGTGTTCCACTACAGTGATAAATTATTGAATAATAAGATATTAAATGTTTTCATGTTCTATACGACAACAGTGGGACACTGCCCATCGTTAGTAATTGTAAAAAATTATATTTCTTCTCTATCAATTTAGAAATTCAGGTATAATTATACAATGGAGTAATTTATGAACGAAACCGGAGTAAAGACGCCTGCACAGATAACGGCTGATTGGCCGGACCTGGAATTTATTGAAAAGATCAAACCGGCAAATATTGCCAGTCACTCTTTTTCAAGTCAGTACGGGTATCTCTGTTACATAGCCTTGTACAAGTTTGCGGCAACCTTTTGCGAAGCGAAAACAGTTCTGGATGCCGCCTGCGGCCTGGGTTTCGGCAGTTATTTACTGGCGCATAAAGCGGCGCAGGTTACAGGCGTGGAAATTGTTGCTCAGGTTATCGATTATGCCAGGAGTAATTATAAAAAAGATAATATGCAATTCATTCATGCGGATGCAACCAGTCTGGATTTTGCCGATCATTCTTTTGATCTGGTCGTTTCGCTTGAAACTTTTGAGCATATACCCCGTGATAAAGCAGGAAAATTTCTTAATGAACTGCAACGGGTATTAAAACCCGGCGGCATACTGGTTCTATCGACACCCAATCATGATGTGTACAGTAAAATCAGCCAAACGCCCGATCATGTCAACGAACTGAATGTTGATGAACTTGAATCTCTTTTGACGCAATATTTTGCCGATTGCCAACCCTATTATCAACGCAAAGGAGTGCTGCAAACCACCGGCAAATATTATGCGTTTGTGAGCAAAGATCGTTTAAAACTACGGCGTTTTATTCCGAACCGGCTGAGAAATTTGATTCGCCGCTTCACAGCTCCACAATTGCAAAAGAATCCGCAGGAAATTTTGCAAGAGGTTCAGGTACACCGGGCAGTAAATAAAGATGATGTCAAAAATGCCGTGGTGCAGATTTGGGTGTGCTCTAAAAAGTAACAGCCGGTTGTTTGCAAGATCATAAAAACTATAATATAATTTCCCCGAAAAAATAAAAAAACCGGGCAAACCTTTAAAAGCTGCCCGGTCTTCACACTATCACACTTTAAACCGACTGTAACTTACCACACTTAAAAATTAATTGCAGCGCCTATCTGATAGATCATCAGGTCGGTGGTGGATTCGCTCAGATCGTAATAAACTTTGCCGTTTTTAATTTCAATCGAACCTTCTTTCAGGTATTCCGCATTACCGCCTACCAGGTAGCGCACACCCAGGTCAACAAAAATGGTATACGGGGAATCATTCTGATTTACGCCTTCGTAGACTTTGATCATCAATCCGCCGCCACCGCCATAACTGGAGGTAAAATCATCCTGGTTGGTGGAACTGGCGATATTATCGTCATCATCCCAACCCTGGTCTTTAACTTCGGTGGTCGTGGAAAGATAACTGAAACCAAACAGACCGTCGAGATAAGGACGTAAAGTACCTTCCTGCGGCTGTACCCGTAACATCAAGTGCCCCTGGAAAATACTGTTGGTGGTGGTAACGTCAACCCACACATCGGGGATCGTCGGACTGAAAGGTTCTTCACGGGTATCGCTGCCATAAATCAGGAATCCCAGCGAGCCCCCCAGAATAAAAGGAGACTGGGGAATGTTGTACCCGAAATGTCCACCCAGACCAATGCCAACGTTATCAACATTTTCTTTAAATTCCGATTGCGGCGCCCCAATCAATAAATTCAGCCCGCCCTGAAAACGGGTTTGCGAAAATACCGACACAACGGATACGAGTAATAAGATAACAACTAACGAACTACGTTTCATGATGCTCTCCTTATTTTAGAACGGGTATACGTTATTAATCCGTTTTTGTTACTCTGCTGGCAATTATTTCGTTGGAAATATAAAATATTATGATAAATTAAGATTTTAGACCGGTGATTTCCATCTAAATAATTTACAAAAAGAAATTCTGATTTGCTATAGAGATAATGAAAAAACGTAATGGTTCGTAAAGATTTTTTCAAGATACAAACCTGGTTCTTTGAATATGTCAATGGCTTTACCTCCGATGACCAGTTTATCCGGCAGAATTATACGTTGAAAAAAGAGCACACATTACGGGTGTGCGACAACATTTTGACTATTGCCGGAGAGTTATCGTTTACATCCGATGAACTGCCGGTTGCAGAAATCTGCGCTTTATTGCACGATATCGGCCGGTTTGAACAATTTCAACAGTACCGCACATTTATGGACGCCAAATCCGTTAATCATGCGGAACTGGGGTTGGAAATTATTTCACGATACCGGGTTCTGGACGACATCGATCCGGTCGAAAAAGCGCAGATCCGCAATGCCGTTGCCTGGCACAACCGGGCTGCCCTGCCGGATAGTCAGGATGCCCGCTCCATTGTTCTGGCTAAAATGCTGCGCGATGCGGACAAACTGGATATCTGGAAAGTGGTAACGGACTATTTTAACGCGAAAAACAAAATAAAAAACGAAGCCATCGAGTTCAGCTTGCCGGATACCCCGGGTTTTACACCGGCAATATATGCAGATCTGTTCAAAAACGGTATTGTAAAAACAGCCCATTTACAAAACCTGAATGATTTTAAATTATTACTGGTGGGTTGGGTTTTTGATTTAAATTATAATATTTCCTTGCAGTTACTCAAGGAGCGCGGTTATTTGGACGCCATCCGCAGTGTATTGCCGCAAAATGAGGAAATAAACAGACTGTTCATCCATGTTAATGATTATATAAATGAAAGGTTGAATTAAAAAAGTACAAAATAAATGGGAACATATTGGTGTTTGTATTGTGAAATAGATGAAGGTCGCCGCAATTCAAATGCTGAATTGTTTATGCCCTGATCAACTAAAGTCACTCAAGGAGGTGAAATGTGAGTTATGGTCAGAGTATACGGAACAAACTTGGAAAATGCTTTAAAGGTTTTTAAAAAGCAGATCCAGCAACAGGGCTTGTTCAGAGAGTTGAAGAAAAGAAGCTTTTACGAAAAACCCTCTGAAAAGAAGAAACGCAAACGCCAGGAAGCCCGTAAAAGAATGGTGAAGGTTACCATGAGTCATTATTAAATAGAGAAAAGGGAACCCCTACAGGTTCCCTTGTTCTTTTTCTGGGGCTTTACTTTTCAATTTTACTTTCAATGCCAATCCGGATTGTTTGTCTGCTCGCGCGAACAGTTCAACCGGCGCCCAGGACGACGCCAAACACGTGTTGCGTTTTAAAAAAATTGCATTATATTATGCAATAATTAACCGGGTTTGCCTGTTAAAACCTAGTGAAATAGATTTTCCGGTAACGGTATTCACCAGTTTGAAAATAATTAAGTGAGGAAGTTATGTTCAATTTTCAGTATTATAATCCGGTCAGAATAGTGTTTGGCAAGGGGGCAATAAAGGAATTATCCGCCCTGGTTGATAAAAGTTCCAAAGTGCTGTTGCTGTACGGCGGCGGTTCGATCAAAAAAAACGGCGTATATGACCAGATCATCGAGGCGCTGCAGGGCGTTCGCCTGGCCGAATTTTCCGGCATCGAACCCAATCCCCAGTACAGCACCTGTATGCAGGCGGTGGAACTGGCGAAACAGGAGCGGATAGATTTTCTGCTGGCGGCCGGCGGCGGTTCGGTCCTGGATGCGGTGAAATTTATTGCCGCCGCCATTAAATTCCCCGGCAAGGAACCCTGGGATATATTAAGCAAAGGCGCTAAAGTGAGCTCGGCGGTGCCGCTGGGCAGCGTTTTAACCCTGCCGGCCACCGGTTCGGAGATGAACACCAACGCCGTTATTTCCCGACAGGAGACCGGCCAAAAACTGGCCATGTCCAGCCGCTATGTGTACCCGGTATTTTCCATTCTCGACCCGGAGACCACCTATTCCCTGCCGGAACGCCAGGTAGCCAACGGCATTGTCGATGCGTTTGTGCATGTGATGGAACAGTACATGACCTACGATGTGAATGCGCCGTTGCAGGATCGCTTTGCCGAATCCATTCTCATGACCCTGGTTGAACAAGGCCACAATGTCATGAAAAATCCAAACGATTATGAAACCCGCGCTAATATCATGTGGGCCGCCACCATGGCGCTGAACGGCCTCATTGCCGTAGGCGTGCCGCAGGACTGGACGACGCACATGATCGGTCACGAACTGACCGCCCTGTTCGGCATCGACCATGCCCGCACCCTGGCGATCGTTATGCCGGCCGTCTGGCAACACCAGCGCGCGGTCAAGGGCCCCAAACTAGCGCAATACGCCCGCCGCGTGTGGGGCGTGCAAACTAAAAATGACGAACAGGCCATCGACGCCGCTATCAGCAAAACCAAAAAGTTTTTTGCCGGACTAAATGTGCCGGTACGCTTGAGCGATGAAAAGCTGACCCCGGAACAATGCCGGCCAGCCGCCGAACAACTGGGTAAACGCAACGTCAGCCTCGGCGAACACGGCGCCATCACCGCCAAAGAAGTGATGGAGATTTTGGAATTGGCGAGGTAAAAGGGAATAGACTTGATATTTACAGGGTGGGTTTTGGCACACCTTATTGTTATCTTTAAGCTTTATATTTGCCAAGGGAAAAGGGTGCGACTGCAGTGATAACCTTAGAAGTAATGATTACCTACCCTAAAATTTTTCTTCAAATACAAAATATTTCTTGCTTTTTTCCGTGAAATTAATTAAATATTGTTGTGGATACGGGGTATTTGTGACCTAGAGATTTGGAGTTTAATTTTTATTATACATATTGTTTTTTAACTATTTGAAATCTATTATTTTCAAATCGAAAAATTTGAGGTATAAATTATATTAAAGAATAAAGTTCAGCTTAATTTTTTCAACCAAGAATAGTGTTTGGAGTAATTTAAATTGAAATATGAAAAAAACTAACCTCATAAAAAAACCACTTAAAGAATTATTTTCTCTGGAGTTATGGAAGATTTTAATTCCTGTGCTAATTGCTACTAGTAGTTGGTTATTTAATGAACGAAGTAAAATTCAGTGGGAACAATATAAGAGAAAAGAAGAAAGCTATATAGCACTAATAAGAAGTGTTCGTGGATTCTATATCTCAACACAAGACGCAAAACTTAGACTAAAATTTCTAGATCAATTAAATATTTGTTGGTTATATGCACCGGATGAAGTTATTGAAAAAGGATATTTATTTTTAGAGACAGTACATAAAGATGCAAAAAAATCTGATCAAGAAAAAGAGACCGCTTTAGGTGAGTTTATGTTGGCAATACGGAAAGACATATTATCGAGACAAATTTTAAATAAAACAAATTTAAAATCATCAAATTTTCAGCATTTAAAGCCAATTGGACAATGATTATTAATAAATAATATTGACAATTTTTCATTAAATTTTCCAAGCTTCAAAATAGTTTTAACCGAAGAAACAGAATAATTTTAATAGTTAGTTGAAAGTAAACATATTATTGATAATTTTAAATATGCTAAACTACTTTGAATTATGGAGTATCTTTATTGAAAATAACTGAATATGAATTTAGAGAATGTTGTTTTAAAACTGTTCCAGAAAACGGAAGAAAGCTCGTCTGGGAAATAACGCACAAATGCACCTTCGGTTGTTCTTATTGCTTCCAGACCAAAAAACGTATGGGGAATCCTTTGCGAATATTACATCCCGCAGACTTTCGTAAAGTAATCCTAAAAATGGAGGGGCTTCGAATTCAGGACGTACTTCTTACTGGAGGTGAGCTTTATTGGGTGCGAGAATCTCTACCCGATGTTTGCGATACACTACGGTCTGCTAATATTTCATTTTCAATATCCACAAATTACATTCATGATATTGATTTTGTTGAATCCCTATTAGAGCTTCATCCTCGTGCATTAAATATAAGTATAGACCCTCAGTCTACTGAAACGCGAGAGAAAGTTGTTCGTCAACTTGAATGTGTTAAACGAATTCTTCATCGATGTGATGAGGAAAATATTCCTGTTAAAGTAACTGGTGTTGTTACATCTGCGTCTTTAATTAATATCGGAACTTATTTATCTGATTTATCTTTACTTGTAAAAGAGCATCCCTCTTTTTCAAGTCTTTACTTTACATATCCGCATGATATAGGCTATATTAAATCAGGTGTTAGAGCTAAAGAAGCCGCTATTCGAAAAAGTTTATTAGATTTAGATGTTCCTTTAGAACTAAATTCTGTAATTCGATTTGTTAATTTTTATCGTTTTAATGCACCACTTCAGTTGTGTCCAGCAGGGACAAGTATTGTTCATATTGAGCCAAACGGAGATGTTTACCCATGTCATCTCTTTGCGAATTTGCCCAAGGATACATTTTTAATGGGTAACATATTGAATGACCATATTACAGACATAGACAAACGCTTATCTGACTTTGGGAGTAGGACAAAGGATGCAATCGAAGAATATAAGCTTACAAATGATTGCAATTCTTGTCGAGTTAAACAAAAATGTGGTGGTGGTTGTCTTGCAGAAGTTGTATCACTTGGTCAACTAATTGAACCTCAATTAGTTTGTAAAAAGATTAGACCCCCGATACATCGCGTACTATTTGAACCAATTACAGATGTTCTACCACTCTCATCATCAAAAACCAAAGATCTATCAAGGGAAGAAAGAATAGCAATAATGCAATATATTACCGATAACCTGAGTAAAGGACATGATTTGGCCCATGGTCTAGATCATGTTGAGAGTGTTGTAAAATATGCAAGATTTATAACTAAAGCTGAAGGTGCGGATTTAAGAACCGTCTCAGTCGCAGCTTTCTTTCATGATTTCGAGCCCCGTCGCCAATTGATATTTGAACAGCATACTGAATACTCTGCACAGACAGCAGTCAAATTTCTTAAAACATTGGGCTTTATGGATGCAGAATTAAATGCCGTATATGAATGTATTGTTAGTTCCTCATACGGTGCTCATGAAATAGGTCTTAAGCCAATCTCCTTAGAGGCAAAATGCGTTCGTGATGCTGATTGGTTGGATGCAATTGGTGCACGAGGAATCGCTCGTGTGTTTGCTTTTGCTGCTGCACATGGTTGTGAAGAACTTGGAAGAGTAGAATGGCCACTTGATCCTCCCCCCAAAAAACGAATGAGTTTAATTGGCCCAGATCCATCTCCAATATATCATTTTTTTTCAAAACTACTTTGGGTAAGCGATCAAATGGCAACTACAACGGGTCGTTCAATAGCAAAAAAAAGACATGAAATGATGCTTTTATTTCTAAGGGCATATAAGGAAGAAATGGACATGTCAACTATGGGTGAGTTAGATGATTTACTTAATGAGGATTGGAGTTTTGTTCCAAGCTCAAATAGAGATTTTTGACTTTTAGTATATCCCGCGTTCAAATAACAAGTTCAACAGTTTTATATGGAACAAGTATTATTAGTGCGTGGCTTTAATGAACTTTTTACATCAAAAACGAAAAATATTATATTTATACTAGACACTATTGATTTTTATTAGGAGTGTATATGTTAAATCTATCTAAATTTTTAAAACCTATTCGAATAAATATTAATAATGTTCTACTTGATCCCAATAATCCAAGATTTTCAGAATTAGGAGAGGAATTAATAGTAGTTCCTGAAGCAAGATATGCTGATGAAAAAGTTCAAGCTAACACTTTTGAAAAAATGAAAGATGATTCCTTCGATGTTAATGAATTAAAAGACACAATAAAAACTATTGGATTTTTACCGGTAGACCGAATTATTGTAAAAAAATGGAATAGTAAAAATGAAAACGATAAATATATAGTTGTAGAAGGTAATAGAAGGATATCAGCCTTAAAGTGGTTAATTGAATTACACCAAATAGGTAAAGAAAATTTTACACCTGAACAGTTGCAAAACTTTTCTCAATTAGATTGTTTATTGTTAGATGATAAACTCGCACCGGCTTCTGCATTTTTGATATTACCTGGTTTAAGGCACGTATCTGGCGTTAAAGAATGGGGGCCTTATCAAAAAGCTAAAGCAATTTTTGTTTTAAGAAAATCTGGTATGTCTCCTCAAGATTCTGCTCAAAGTTTAGGGTTATCCACACGAACAGCAAACCAAGCATATCGTTGTTACTTAGGTCTTGAACAAATGAAAGCTGATGAGGAATTTGGAGAATTTGCAGAACCTCAAATGTATAGCTACTTTGAAGAAGCACTTAAAAGACCAAATGTAAAAAAATGGTTAGGTTGGGATGATTCAAAAGAACAATTTATAAATTTAAGCAATATAAATGAATTTTTTAGTTGGATGGTCTCAACTGAAAATAATAGTCCCAAACTCCCTGAAGCAAAAAGTGTACGTGAATTAGCTCAGTTTTTAGATGATGAAAATGCCTTTAAAATTTTTCGATCACCAGAAGGATCAATAAGTAGAGCTTTAGCTAAATATGAAACTGATCATCCAGAGGATTGGTATCCGAAAATATTAATAGCAACAGACGCATTAAAATCTTTAACACCTGATATGTTAAGAAATATGGATGAAAAAGAGTTAGAAGCATTAAATCAACTACGCAATCGAGTAGATTTAGTATTAGATGATCGAAATAAACTTAAAAAGTGACAAAAATGTCAAAGCCATCATCTCAAATAATTGTTACTTGGATACTCAATGAATTATCAAATGATAAGTGGTTACCTTTAAAAGATATTATTTTTGGTATATTAAAAAAAAATATTCAAAAATGGAGCGATTCAAAAATATCAGATTTAGTAGAAGAAGAGTTAAACCATATTTCTGAGATGCTACGGAATATTTATGCAGATTCAAAATTTAATGGTGAAATCGAATCATTTGAGATAGATAATGAAATAAATCCTTATATAAGATCAGTTAACATACATGTGTCAGAAATAAAAAAAAAGCTGTATTCTATTGATCCAATTCAATTTGAGCATCTTTGTGTTAATTTGTTAGAAAAACTTGGTGCTCAGGCTTCAATAACACCTCAAACAAGGGATGGTGGTATAGATTTCTATGCTTTTGAATTTGCTTTTAATTCAGAAATAATTACACCGAAATATTCAAAAATTGTAGTAATTGGTCAAGCTAAAAGATATGCAGAGAATAACCATGTAACAGAAAAAGTTTTACGTGAATTTATTGGCAGTTCGATACATAAACTTGAGCAATTTAGAAATGATAAAAAAATATGTGCACTTACACCAGTGTTATATGCGTTTTGGACTACTTCAGAAGTTGAATTTCGTGCAAAAAAATATGCACAAGATATGGGTATATGGATTATGAATGGAAGTACTTTTGCGGATTACGTTTTAAAATTTAAATTATTATAGAATGTAACAATAAATTGTTAAACAAATTGAATTTTCATTTGCTAAAATATTTTTAAATCAAACTATAATTTTTATCTATCATTCTACAATCACAGGCCCGCCTCCCCAGGCGGGCTTTTTTTACTTCATATCTACATCCCCTATTTTACCGCAAACACAGCTGTAATCGCTGGGGCAGCGATCAAATCCAGGCCGCGCCGGACGGAAAAAAAGCCGCCAACATCACTTAATAATCACCTTTTGCAATGATCTTTTGTCCGTCGTTATTGACTATTGACATCAGTTCCTGGGTAATACAAATGTAATATATTTGTAATATTTATATTGACAATGATTGCATATTATTTTAATTTACAACAAGTTTATAAAATCCAGGAAATATAAATGAAGGTTCCGCATCCTATACAATATCAGGGCAGTAAAAGAGCGCTGGCCTCTACCATTCTCCGCTATCTTCCTGATAAATTTTCCGGACTAGTAGAGCCTTTTGCCGGAACTGCGGCCATTTCCATAGCCATTGCCATACGGAACCGGTCTAAATCCTATTGGATTAATGATTATAACAAACCACTTGCAGAATTGTTAGAGCTTGTCATAAATTCCCCGGTTGAACTGGCTGATTTTTATAAAAAACTCTGGAATCAACAGCATGATGATTCCCTGGAGCATTATTATCAGGTAAGAGAGGATTTCAACCGCACACGCGATCCCAGGTTATTTCTGTATTTGCTTTCCCGCTGCGTAAAAGGTTCTGTTCGTTACAATAGCGAGGGCCTCTTTAATCAAAGTCCGGATAAAAGACGACACGGAACTCGTCCCGAAACCATGCGGGAAAATATTCTTGGCGTCTCTTATCTTTTAAAAGGAAAAGCAAAAATAACCTCTCTCGATTACAAACAAGTATTGTTGGAAGTAAAAGAAGATGATGTTGTTTATATGGACCCTCCATACCAGGGTGTGTGCGGTGACAGGGATTCCCGCTATTATTCTGGTATAGTCTTTAATGAATTTGTTGCTGCGCTGCAAGATCTCAATGCCCGTAATGTACGCTACGCTGTCAGCTATGACGGACGGACAGGCAACAAGACCTTTGGTGTTCATTTACCGGAGAGTCTCGACCTCACTTTAATTGAACTGGAGGCCGGACGTTCAACGCAAGCTACTTTACTGAATAGAGATGATATTACTATAGAATCATTATACTTGTCGCCTCGCCTTGCAGAGGAAGTTTATGCCTTGCCTCATTTTCATAAACGTCAAAAGACTGAACAACTCGTATTAATGGAGCCCAAAACCGGCTATGCCACACAAATACCCAAAAAAATTTCTTGAACTATGTAACGCTGTTACTGCAAAACGTCCTAAAACTGTCATTGACCATATTTTAAAGTATGGTCATATTACAACAGAAGAAATAAAGGGAAAATATGGGTATAATCATCCACCAAGAGCAATTCGTGATGTCCGTGAGCATGGCATTACGATTGAAACCTATCGGGTAACCGGTTCAGATGGCAGAAAGATAGCTGCTTATCGTTTTGGCGATGTAACCAGTAAACAATTCAGAAAACAATCAGGTCGGACTGGTCTGTCAAAAAAGATTAAAAGTTTTCTCATCGAGAAATATGGATGTAAATGCTTTATTTATCTTGAAAAGATGGGTGAACCGGAATTACAAATCGACCATCGTATTCCTTATGAAGTGGCGGGTGATGTAAAAAATGCTGATCCGGATGAATTTATGTTATTGTCCGGTTCTGCAAATCGGGCAAAATCATGGTCCTGTGAACATTGTGAAAATTGGCAGAATAAAAAAGATAAAGAAATTTGTCTTACCTGTTACTGGGCATACCCGGAGAATTATTCTCATGTGGCTATGCACCCGGTACGTCGTGTTGATTTGATATGGCAAGGCGATGAAATACAACATTATGACAAATTAATGAAAGACGCCAATGATTCGGGACAGACAATTCCGGAATTTATCAAAGAGATAATAGAAAAAGCAATTAACCAATAAAATCAAAACAATAAATCCAGTTGCAAGTCAGTCATAAACACTATGGACGCTCCTCCGAAGCCCTGTTTCATATCTACATCCCAAACTTTCCCGCAACCACACCCGCAACACTCGCGGCGGCGCTAAAACCCAGGGCTTGCAAAATCTAAGTTAGCTCATTCGTAATTCTCAATTCGTAATTGCATTTCTCCATTAGCTCTCAGATTTTTTTGTAACAATTCATTCCCCCCTGCGTATATCGCATTTAGATGGCATAGAGAGCGCTCATATTTTACAATAAATATTTGAACAACGGAGGAACTGATCCAATGAAAAAGGGCAAGTCAAAGAAAAGAATATTCTGGATTGCGGGCGTGATTGTGGTCGTGCTGCTGGTCGGCGCGGTGGCAATGAGCAAGGGCAAGAAAAAAGATACCGGACAAAAAACTGTCCAAGTAGCAAAAGCTGATATTATCGACAAGGCGCTGGCGGTGGGCTCTATCGAGCCGATCAATGAAATCGCCGTGAAATCCAAAGTATCCGGCGTAGTTGGTAAAATGTATGTTGAAGTGGGCGATTTTGTCAATAAAGGCGATATTTTGCTGGAAGTGAACCCCGACCCGACGCCGCTGGAACTGGCGTCCGCTAAACGCAATGTGGAACGGGTAACCATTGAACTGGAAACCCTGAAACGCGAACTGAGTCGGAAAAAAGAACTGCTGGATAAAGGCTTGTTGTCCGACCAGGAATATGAAAACCTGAAACAACAATTTGAACAAGCTGAACTGAGCAAAAAAGTAGCCCAGGAAAGCCTGGACCTGATCGAAAAAGGCAAAGTCAGAATTGCCGATACCAATATTGAAACCGTAGTTAAAGCGCCTATCACCGGTTTTATTCTGGAAAAAAATGTGAACCTGGGCGACCCGGTTGTGCCGCTGACCTCTTACCAGGCCGGTACTGAACTGATGAAAATGGCCAACATGGAAAACCTGATATTCAAAGGCACTGTGGATGAAATCGACGTCGGCAAGATCAAGGAAGGCATGGCGGCGGATCTGCAAGTCGGCGCTCTGCCCGGCAAAAAAGTATCCGGCAGCGTTTACCTGATCTCGTTAAAAGCGCGCAAGCAAGACAACACCACCGTGTTCCCGGTCGAGATATTGATCGACCAGACCGACGGCGCCGTGCTGCGGGCCGGCTTCTCGGCTAATGCCAATATTATCATCGCCAAAAAAGACAGCGTTCTGTCTATACCCGAACGGGTGGTCACCTTCCGTAACGACTCGGCGTTCGTTATGCTGCCGGCGCCAGAAGGCTCGGAAGCCAAGGAACAATACATTCAAACCGGCCTGAGCGACGCGGTTACCATTGAAATCACTTCCGGTTTGGAAGAAGGCCAGGAAGTTCTGGAAAAGAAACCAAAGGAAATCATTTAAAGGATTATAAAATGAGTCCAATCTCAGATACAGTACGCGAAGTGTTTTACTACCTGCGCCAATACAAGTCCAGAACTTTTATGACCATGTTCGGCATCGTCTGGGGGTCGATGACGGTCATCCTGCTGCTGGCCTTTGGCGTGGGTGTGCAAAAATCCATGAGCAAAAACATGCACGGCATGGGCGATGGTGTTGCCATTTTATGGCCCGGTACCACCAGCATCCCTTTTGAAGGATACGGTAAGGAACGCAATATGCGCTTTATTTCTGAAGATGCGGAACTGTTACGCACGGAAATCGGCGAGTTCAGCGCCATCAGCCCGGAATTCATTCGCTATGGCGTACCGGTCCGTAATGCCGACAAGATCAACCAAACCGCCGTTACCGGGGTTATCCCGGAATATGGGCCCATGCGCAATGTAATCGCCGTCGAAGGCGGGCGCTGGTTGAACGATCAGGATATTAAAGAACGGCGCCGGGTATGCTTTTTGGGTTATGAACTGCGCGATCTGCTCTTTGGCGAAGACGCCGATGTGATCGGCCAATATGCATATATCGGCGATACCCCGTTCCTGATCATCGGCGTGCTTAAAAAGAAAACCCAGCCTTCGTCCTACTCTTCACGCGACCAGGATCGCGCTTTTATCCCGTCTACTACATTTATGTCCATATACGGCGCTATCTATGTTAACAATATGGTCTACCAGCTCAAAGACCCGCGTATGAATGAGGTCGTGAAAACGGAAATATATAAAGTGCTGGGCAAAAAATATAAATTCGACGCCAACGACAAGCAAGCGCTGGGTATTTGGGATACCACCGAGCAGGACAAGTTTATTTTCTACTTTACGCTTGGCTTTAAAATCTTTTTAGGCTGTATCGGCGCCATTACGCTGGTAGTCGGCGGCATCGGGCTGGCCAATATCATGTATGTGGTCGTTCAGGAACGCACCAAAGAAATCGGCATTAAAAGATCTATCGGCGCCAAAAGCAAAGATATTATGATGCAATTTATCATCGAAGCGTTTATCATCATCGGTATCAGTGCGGTCATCGGTTTTGCCCTGGCAATTATACTTATAAAACTGATCTCGCTGCTGCCGATAGAAGACTATGTCGGGCACCCGGAATTATCGTTATCCGTTGCCTTTGTATCTATAGCTATTTTGGGAATTATCGGTTTCCTGGCGGGCTACTTTCCCTCCCGCCGCGCTGCAAAATTGAATGTGATTGATTGTTTGCGCTATAAATAAACATTGTAAACAGGCAGATATTTACCAAAACGGGATAATTATATGTACATATTCATGTTATTACGGGAATTCCTGGATGATATTAAAAAGCAGAAAACCAGGGCTTTTTTAACCACTATCGCCATAACCTGGGGTACGTTGGCGGTCATCCTGTTAATGGCGTTTGGCGACGGTCTGGCTTTTCGCATGCAGCAAAGCCTGTTGAACGCCGGCGACAAGATCATCCGGATTTATGGCGGACAGACGACAAAAAAATTCAAAGGTTTGCCGATTGGTCGCGGCGTTAATCTGGTTGAAGAAGACGCCCATATTTTGCTGGAAAGCATACCGGAAATTGTAGCGGTAAACGCTCAACTCGGTAAATGGGTGCGCCTGCGTAATGGCGATAGAAGCGCTTCGACTTTTATGGAAGGCGTTTACCCGGAATTTGAATTTTTACGCCGCACCTATCCCGCCGCCGGCGGTCGCTTTTTAAACCAAAAAGACCTGGTCGAAAAGAAACGAGTGGTATTCCTGGGTGGTGAAATGGCCAAACAATTGTTCGGTACCGAAGACCCCATTGGGAAAATGATAACTATCGACGGCACGCCTTTTACAGTTATCGGCACCATGCCGAAAAAAATGCAAACCTCCATGAATAACGGCCCGGATGATGAACGGGCGATCATCCCGTTTTCCACATTCCAAAGTATGCACGGCTGGCGTTATTTGCATGAATTGATAGTGAAGCCCAGGAATCCGGAAGACAGCGAACAGGTCAAAGCTGAAGTTATGCGGATTATGGGCAAAAAATACCAGTTCGATCCTACAGATGAAAATGCGCTGCCGATGTGGGATTTTATCGAGCAGGAAAAAATTGGTGGCAAAGTTTTCAAAGGCATCAATATATTCCTGGGAGTCATCGGTACCATGACCCTGTTGATTGCCGGCGTCGGTGTTGCCAACATCATGTATGTCGTTGCTAAAGAGCGCACCCAGGAAATTGGCATAAAACGGGCGATTGGCGCCAAAAAACGGCATATTATATTCCAGTTTATCTTTGAATCCCTGTTACTGGCAGGCATAGGTGGCGCGTTAGGATTTTTTATCTCTATGAGCATTATTAAAATGGTATGGATGATGCCGGCCGGAAATGGCGCTATGCAGTTTTTAGGCAGGCCGTTACTCTCCCAGACTGTTGTGGTAACATCTATTTTAATTTTAACATTAATTGGTCTGCTGGCTGGATTATTCCCGGCGCGCAAAGCCGCTAATGTTGATCCTGTTGAAGCGTTACGTTATGAATAAATAATGACAAACATATTATAGCAGCAAGCCCGCCCGGCAATTACCGGACGGGCTTGCTCATTTATGGGAGTTCAGGGGAAAGCTTATTTAACATATAACAGTCGAAGAGTTTGCCGGCAAGTTCCGCTCTCTAGCCTGGCAAGATATAAACCGGTTGGCAATCCACCGGGCTGCCAGGTGAAATGCCAGGTCCCGGCGTTGACCATACCGCTATAAATAATATCGGCCAGTTGGCCGGTAACTGAAAAAATTTTTAATTCAATATAGGCTTTTTTCGGACAATCAACCTGAAAAGTGGTGGCAGGATTGAAAGGATTGGGGTAATTGGGGTACAACCGGAACCGGACCGGTATTTCAGTCGCGTTTTTTTCGCCGGACACGCCAACATCGAGCGGGGTAACAAAAGAAGAGATGGCGCTTGACGTTTCATGCCCATCCAGATCACAGGCGCTGACCTGCCAAAAGTAATTGGCGTCATCTTTCAGGCCGCCCGGCACTGTCCATTCGGTATCCGGCGTAGTATCCTGAAATATCGTTTCAACAAAATCGACGGCGGCGCTCACTTTAACACGATAGTACAAACTGTCGCCGGGGTCTCTGTCATATGCCGCCTGCCAACGTAAAACCGGGCTGCGGTCTTTGACCTTTTCTTTATCCACAGGCGCAAGCAAAACAAAAGCCTCCGGCGCATGGCCGATATATTGGATAGCGCCAAAATCCCAGGTATTATTCAACGGCCGCGCCGCATTGTAAAAATCATTATTAAACCAATTGAGCAGGCTCACCCCGGCGCGCCGGGCGGGCGAACCGGTCATTAAAGCAACGCCGGCGGCGCTGTCCGGTAATGCCAGTCCGCACAACAACTGCGGGTCAACATCCATGGAACCGCTAGCAAACAGCTCATTGCCCCGGTTTTGCCAATAGGCGCGGAAATCGGCAATATTATAAAACACCCGCTGTTCATCAGGAATATCCAGGTCACGGTAATAAATAATCGCCCCGGTTTTGGCGTCAGGTCCGCTGTAATACAGGTTATGATGCAGTACATGAGAATGATCCGCCACATCGGCGATGCTCAATTGGTACCAGGCGTTTCCGGTAAATATGTTATTAATGATCGTTTCATTACGCGCTTCGCGCACTCCTGCAAGAGTGGTAACCACGGCAAGACCGGCTTTGTAACCGGCATACTCGCAATAACCGTTGCCGATAATGGTATTATTCAGCACATAGCAGCCGGAACTGGCGGTAAGGGCAATACCCGGGCCGTCGTTGCCGAAACAGATATTATTATAAATCCAGGTGCTGTCCGCGCCCTGGTCGGCAATGATACCATTGCCGTCGCTCCACCAGTCCCAGCCAGTTTCCCCGGCTGTGCCCTGGCGATTGTTATAACAAAGGTTTTGCCGCACAATATTATCAGGCCCCATACCATGAATGTTAATCCCGCTGCAGCCACCGTGCATCCAGCCATTGGCGAAAGATTTATTGTTTTCAATAACATTACGACGCCCCAGAACGCTGATGCCCCAGGCGCCATTGCCACTGCAGGTATTGCCCGCAACCAGGCACTCTTCACAATTTAACAACGAAATAGCCGAAGCGCCCAGGTTAGATATTTTATTGTTAATAATTTTAACATTATGTATAAAGGCATCTGCGCCATCCACATAAATTCCATGCCCGGCTTTGCCGCCCTGTTGCGGGGTTTTTACCCAGGCGGTATTATAATCGCTTTTATCAACTGTGGCGGGATAGCAGAGATCATAGATCTCGTTACCTTCAATCGTAATATCATTTGTGGAAATGATATTTATGGCTGAATAGCTTTTTACAATCTGGAAAACCGAATTGCCGGGAGTGCCGTATATGATGTTATTGCTTATACTATTCCCGGCGCCGGCCTGGTAAACGCTGAGTTGTTCGGAATGATCGGCTAACAGCGACCAGTTCTCCCTGAATGTATTTCCGTCTACCAGGTTATCTGCTGCTCCCTTTCCCCGGATTGTTAATGTATAATCGCCGTGGTTTTCACTGAACAGGCAGCCGGAAACAGTGGTGGAATGAGTGTTAATTAAAAAACAGGCACTGCCGGAATTTTGCACAAAATCGTTACCGGTTACAATATTGTAACCCGGCGCTATATCCCCCGCGTCGTATTGATCATTCTCGATGCCCACATACAGGGCAATTTTTTCCAGGTATTGAAAAGTATTTTGGGTGATCAGGGTATTGGAGGTTCCGGCGCACCACACCCCGCGGTCGGTTAAATTATTACCCGGCTGCGATTGGGTAAAATTATTACTTTTGATTCTGTTCAGTTCTCCACAATCTTGTAGATAGATATGTGAATCCCACACCCGTTCGCCATTACCGTTGTCCTGAAATTCGCAATCGGAAATTTCATTAAAAAAACTGCTGTTTTTCAAATGAACGGTCGCCGACCCGGCATTATTTTTAAAAACACACCGGGAAACCAGGCAATAATGGGAATTATCGAGCAACAGGGCTTTACGATCCTCCGGGGAATCACGGAATTCCAAGCCGATCAGGTGTATATACGATACGCCGTTGAGGTTAACGGCATAAGAACCGTTCCAGTCGGCCGCAGTGAGTACGGGTTTCTCTTCGGGATAGTTAGTAATTACTATGGGCTGCACATCATTGCCGGAATTAGTGATCATTACCTGTTCAGGGTAATTGCCGGAACGTATTAGAACTGAATCACCGGGCTGAATAACTGATGCGGCTTTGGCAATGGTTTTGAATGGCCCTGCGGGTGCATTTATATCGATCGGCTCCAGGCCATTGTATTGGTCGTCGCCTGATGATTGGGAAACATACCAGGTTATTGCTCGTCCAGTCAGGGGATAGAAACAAACTAATACCAATACAAATAACAGAAAATTTTTCACTTTTACTCTCATTATAGGTTCTTGGCAGGAATAAAGAAACAAAAACTATACCAACAAAATAATTTTAAGAACTGATTTAAATAAAACCGGATGATTCATTAATTTTGAATACTATACCAATTCAGTAACAGAATGGGGTCTTGCCCGGTATAAAGAAAAATATCTTTATTTGGGAAAAAGAGTTGAAAAAATACCAGATTTTAATCAGGATGTCTAGGCCGCAAGCTTCTCCGGGGCTGTATCAAAAGCCCCAATTTACCAAAAATCATTTAAAACATAAAGCATCAAAACAAACTTGTCATTTCGAGCGAAGCGAGAAATCTTGTTTTTACAATATTTTAAATACGAAAGATTCCTCGTCGCTTCGCTCCTCGGAATGACATGAAAGGCTTTTTTACTCAAATTTGTATACTGGTCTACTTTTTGTGGCTCTTGATACAGCCCCGCGTAAGTTGGATGCAAAACTTGGTTACGCAAATAGTTATTAATTATAGTTTTTTGTAGGATGGGGTCTTGCCCGGTATAAAGAAAAATATCTCTATTTTGGAAATAGAGTTGAAAAAAATACCAGATTTCTAATAAAGCAATACCAGGGCAAGCCCCCATCAAATGTTGACTTGTGACTTACAGTCATCCAGACAATGTATTGCATCACACTTACAATAAAAAAATTACCATAATTTTTTATTATAGGTTCCTGTATATGGATAAAAAAATTGTTGAAAATGAAACAAATTTTTATTAACATACGTAAAGTAAATGACTATCAGTCATTTTATTGATTGGTAATTAAAGAATTCAGGAGAGTTAAGTATGGGAATTCAGGAACGACGGGAACGTGAAAAAGAACAGCGTAAAAATGCCATTCTTGATGCGGCGGAACGGGTTTTTTTCTCCAAAGGTGTAACGGCTGCCACGATGGATGATGTTGCCGATGAAGCAGAATTGAGTAAGGGAACTCTATATTTGTATTTTACCAGCAAGCAAGAGTTGTACCTTGGTATTCACCACCGCGGCTTTGACCTGATGGAAAATCTATTCATAAAAGCGGTCAAAAATAAAAAAACCGGTCTGGAAAAGATTAAAGCTGTTGGCGAAGCCTATTTTAAATTTGCCTGTGAGTATCCCGATCATTATAAAGCTATCATGTATTTTGAAAATACCGGTATGGATTTCACTGAACAGAACTTTTTTAGCGATCATCTCAAAAATCATGGACATAAAGTTATGCAATTTGTGGAAAACCTGATTCGCGAAGGCATTCAGGACGGTTCGATCAACAACTCTCTGGATGCGGAAAAACTTGCCTACCTGCTTTGGGGACAAACATCCGGTATTATCCAGATTGTTATGAAAATGAGTAAACATCCCGATTTTGGAACCAGCTTTACACCGCCGGAGTTGTTTAAAGAATTTATGCACATGACAGAAAAAATTATTAAAGCCAAATAAATACTACCAAACAAGAGGGAAATATGAACAAATTAGCAGGCAGACTCCTGATTCCAGTTTTAACAATTGCAATTACTCTGGTGAACTGCAAATCAGGCGGGGAACAATTACCGGTAACCGATCAATTAACAGTAGAAGCCCGGCCGGTTTTGGAAAAAGAAATTTTAACTACCATACATACAAGCGGAATTCTGCAATCTAGCGCGGCAACCAAACTGTCCTTCAAGATCGGCGGCATTGTGGAAAAGATCCTGGTGCGGGAAAGCGAAACTGTTACTAAAGGTCAGACGCTGGCGGAACTGAAAATGACAGAAATAAATGCCCAGGTTGAACATGCCAAAACCGCCCACGATAAAGCGATACGCGATTATGAACGCGCTAAAACATTGTATGACGGCAGTGCGGCATCTTTACAGCAAAAGCAGGACGCCGAATCCGGTTTGCAAATAGCTGTTTCCAACCTGAACATTGCGGAATTTAATTTACGCTATGCTAAAATAACCGCTCCGGAAAACGGTAAAATCCTGAAAAAACTTATGGAAGAGAATGAACTGGTCGATGCCGGGTACCCGGCCCTGGTTTTTGGCTCTACCGATAAAAGCTGGATCATCAAAGCTTACCTGACCGATCAGGATATTATCCGGGTGCATTATGGAGATACAGCCCGCGTCAGGTTCGATGCCTGGCCGGAAAAGTCCTTTAAAGCAGTGGTCAGTGAAATATCCGAAGCGGCCGAAGCTAACAGTGGTTTGTTCAAAGTAGAACTGCGCCTGGTCGATAAACCATCACGATTCATAAGCGGACTGGTTGCCCAGGTCGATATTTTCAACTCTTCGCAACAACGCTGTTTGTTTGTCCCAATCAGCGCGCTGGTTAAAGCCGACAGCGATAGCGGCTATGTTTATATTGTTCAAAACGATACTGCGAACAGTGTGCCGGTAAAAATTATTGCTCTTTATGAAAACGAAATCGCCGTGATGGGATCGCTGCAAAAAGGCGACCAGGTAATAACTGCGGGCGCTCCATATCTGAAAGATGGGGATAGGATTAATGTAGCGCCAACAGAGGTCGCAAAAATGGAGGTTGGCCAATGAATCCTGTCCGGTTCTCGGTTGAAAACCATCATTTTACCATCATGGTGGTTGTTTTGCTTATTTTCTTTGGCCTCTTTTCAATAAAAAAAATGCCCAAGTCGGAAAACCCGGCGGTTGAACCTCCCGGAGTATCAATTATTGTTATTTATCCGGGCGCGACTCCCGATGATATTGAAGAACTGATCTCCTCGCCGATCGAAGAAGCCGTTAATGGCGTGCAGGATGTTGACGATATTTATTCCACCAGCGGCAACGGTTTCAGCTCGATCTGGGTCGAGTTCGATTTCGGGGTGGATATTGATGATGCTTATAATCATGTAACGGAAAAGATCACCAGTATCCGTAACGATCTGCCTGATAATATTACCAGCCTCGAAGTGACCAAGTGGGATCTGGATGCGGTAAACATCATCGAACTGGCGTTAATTTCGGAATCCGCTTCCTATCGTGATCTGGAACGGCAGCTTGAGCTGTTAAAAAAAGAAATCGAGCGTCTCAACGGCATCCGCGATGTCGAAATGCACGCCCTGCCCGAACAGCAAGTGCGAGTTTCCATCAACCTCGAAAAAATGGCGCAGCTGGGCATTCCCCTCGACCGGGTGATCGGTATGATCCAGACTACCAATTCCAGTATCCCCGGCGGTAAAATCGACCTCGGCGGTCGTAATTTCAATATTACGACCGGCGGCTCTTTTGAAAATCTGGACGATATTCGCAATACCCGCATTCCCGCCGGCAATGGCCAAACACTTTATCTGAAGGATATTGCCGCCGTTGCATATACCGACGCCGATATGGAACACCATGCGCGTTTCAACGGCAAACGGGCTGTGCTGCTGACCGCCAATCAAAAAAAGGAAACCGATATTTTTCAGATCATCGATCGCATCAAAGTTAAAGTCGCTGCCTTTGAAAAAGAACTACCCCCGGACATGGAAATCCAAATCGCCTTTAACCAGGCGGAAAGCGTTTCCCATTTTACCAGCGATTTCCTGATGAACTTGCTGGAAGGTATAATCCTTGTCGGTGTGGTCATCTGGTTAGGCATCGGTACCCGCCCCGCGCTGGTGGTTATGCTGACTATCCCCGCCTCTATTTGCATTGCCATGGGATTTCTTCATTCCAGCGGCTATGGCATTCAGCAAATGACCATTGCCGGTCTGGTGATAGCCCTGGGGATGCTGGTAGACAATGCTATCGTAATATGCCAGAATGTAAACCGGCTGATCACGCTTGGTGAAGGTTTGAAAGAAGCCGCCATTCACGGCGCCAGCCAACTGGGCGCTTCGGTCGCCAGCGGCACGGTAACAACCTGCATCGCCTTTATGCCGATCTTGTTGATGAAAGACGTAACCGGTCAATATGTGCGCAGCATGCCGCTCACGGTTATTTATACCTTGCTGGCTTCATTGCTGCTGGCGCTGATTTTTGCGCCTTATTTATGCAGCCGCTTTTTAAAAATTGAACAAGCCGCGCGTAAAGGGAAAATCCAGATATGGATTGAAAAACTTGTAGAGACATCCTATCGTAAAGCCCTGAAAAAAGCCCTGAACAAACCGGGAATAATTATCACAATATCCATAATTGGCTTTTTTATCAGTCTTGGTTTTATTCCTCTCATCGGCGTCAGCATGTTCCCCAAAGCGGACAAGCCAATGTTCTTTATCGATATATCCACGCCTAGCGGCACCAGCCTGGAGACCACCAACAAGGTTGTACTCCGGGTTGAAGATATTTTGTTGAATAAAGATTACCTGCAGCATTATGTCAGCAATATCGGCGGCGATAATCCGCGCCTTTATTACAATGTCATCCCGCAGCAATCCAAATCTAATGTGGGACAAATTTATGTGCAGATCAAAGAAGAATTCAGACAGGACATTCCGCAGATCATCGAACAATTACGCAGCGAATTCCGCTTCGTTCCCGGCGCCAAGATTGAGCTCAAACAACTGGAACAGGGCCATCCTAACGATGCCCCGATTGCTTTTGTCGTAATCGGCAAGGATATTGAAAAGATCAAGCAGTTATCACAACAGGTTGAAAAGATGTTCCATAATACGGCAGGACTGATCAATATCAGGAACCCGATGGATAGCGAAAAAACCGATCTGCGCTTTCGCATAAACCGGGATAAAGCCGCTATGCTGGGGTTAACCCTTGCCGATATCGACATGACCATCAGGGTATGCCTGTCCGGTTATGCCGCTTCTTCTTTCCGCGATTCGGATGGTGATCTTTATGATATTGTGGTGCGCCTGCCCATCAAAGAATCTCCCAAACTGGAAGATTTTGATCGTATCTATATCACTTCGCCGGCAGGAGCAGCTATACCGCTTAGGCAAATAGCCGCAATCGAATTCGATTCCAGTCCGGTAACAATATATCATTATCAACTTGAACGCAGCAACACCATAATGGCCGATGTGCTGCCGGGTTTTTCGGTAGACAAAAAAGCCAATGAACTCATTGAAAAATTGGACGCTTTCGATTGGCCGGCCGGATATTACTATCATGTCAGTGGGGAAAAAGAAGCCCAGGGAGAATCCTTTGGCGGGTTGGGAGCTAACTTTATCATAGCCCTTATCGGTATCTTTGCCACACTGGTGTTGCAATTCAAATCGTTTCGCCAGCCGTTCATTATCTTTACTACCATCCCGCTGGCGATCATCGGGGCGATTCTGGCTTTACTGGCAACCGGCAATTCGTTTTCGTTTACCGCCATGATCGGCTTAACCAGCCTGGCCGGAATCGTTGTCAACAATGCCATTATTCTCGTAGACTATGCTAACGAGCTGCGCCGCGGCGGTATGGAGTTGGAAACGGCCGTGCAGGTTTCCAGCGAAACCCGCTTTATGCCCATCCTGCTCACCGCAACCACGACCATCGGCGGCCTGCTGCCCCTGACTTTGTTCGGCGGTACCATGTGGGGGCCGATGGGTTGGGCGATCATCGGCGGATTGACCACCTCCACCTTCCTCACCCTGTTTGTAACCCCGGTGCTTTATAAATTGTATACCGGAAAAGAAAGCGCACAATCCTGATTCAAGTAAACAGGTTTACCAGCAACGCCGCCGACGGCGACGGCGTTGCTGGTATTAAACAATATTGCCTTGCTAATTAATTACCTGACAATTACCATTTTCCGGGTTTGAGTATCATTCCCGGCCGTTAAACGATAAAAATAAATGCCGCTGGCCAGAGATTGGCTATTGAATGTGACCGTATAACTGCCCGCCGGTTTATTCTGTCTTACCAATACCGACACTTCGCGCCCGGTTCGGTCATAGACTGCCAATGTAACCAAAGCGCATTTCGAAATTTCAAATTGAATTGTGGTAACCGGATTAAACGGATTGGGGTAATTCTGCTGCAAGTTGAACCGCTCCGGTGAAACGTGGTTGTGGATTATGGATTGGGGCTGCCCGGTACGAGCCAGCACCCTGCCGTCCAGTCCCCATGAGGTATCTATGGCCACGCCGAAATGCGCCAGGGCAGTAACAGCCACATCGACAGTTTTGGGCGCCGGGGTATTCTCAAAATCAAGCAGTTCCACACGGGCATCGACCGTCAGCCATTTTGGGTCGGCGCCATACAAAATTCCATGGTCCTGGTTGGAACTATAGTCCGTCACTACTGTATCCTGTTCAGCATCCATTTTCCAATACCCCAATAGTGCGGCATAATCCGGGTGCGCTTCTGTAACCGGACTGAACATCCAGCGGCGCAGGGTGCTATCGGCTAACGCTGCTTTCCAGATCCGGCATTCACTGATGCTGGCATCGGCAAAATTGTCCGATTCCCAGGTTGCGTCCTGGCCGATGCCCAAACCCAGGTTGCTGGTAATATCACCAATATCTGAAATATCGATACCGCCGGTTTTTATACCATCCTGGTACAGGGTCAGCATACTATCCCTGTCAAAAACTGCGGCGATATGGTGCCATACATTGTCATAAACAAGCGGCCCGGAAATTTGCCGGTTCCGGTCACCATCGGCAATATTCACCAGCCAGGTGCCGTTATCCCATTGCAGTATGGCAAAACCGGGATTATTCACAGAAGCGGTGTTTTTATTAGCGATGAGCGCCGGGTAACCGGACCAGCCGGATGATTTCACATTCATTTCAATGGTAAAATCCTGTTCCGCGCCGAACTGGTAGAGAGAGGAATCGGCAATGGCGATATAATCATCCGCGCCGTTCAGTTTTACGCCATAAGGCGGGACTTGCAAGGTGTCCAGTATAAATAAATTGCCGGTCTCTTGCTGCGCTATTCTTACACCGCTGACGCCGATAAAAACCCGCATTTCATTCAGGACACTGCCGCCGTGATGTGAAGCGTTACCGCCGTGATCGGCCAGGGTGAGGATCAGCCAGTTTTCCTGTGAATATGCAGGGCGGTTATGCAGTGCGGCGAGCACATTACCGACCAGGCCGTCGATCTTTTCAATAGCGGCTATATACTGCGGGCTGTCAGGACTGAAATTATCGCTGTGGCCGGCGGCGTCGATCTCCCCAAACTGCACAAAAATGCAGTCATAATTATCATTGTTCAGCAAGTTGATTGTCTCTGCGGCAAGGTCGTCGTCATCGCTTATGCTGCGCACATAATCGGCGTTCGTAGTAACGCCGCTATTGATGCCACCCCAGTATACCAGCGAAGCAATTTTGAAATCGGGATTTATATCCTTTAACCGCTTGAAAAAGTGTGGATATTGTGTATGTCGGCTGTTGGCAAAAGTATTATCGGTTACACCGTGTTTGTCATTCCACACGCCGGTCATGATCGATGACCAGCATGGCCCGCTTTTGGTTGGCGGACGGCTGAGCGCATACCAGCTATACGTGCCGCTTTCCACCAGCGCCCGCATATTCGGCGTCTGCGCCAACAGTAATGCATCGGGACGGCAGCCATCGATGCCCAAAATCAGCAGCTTGGGCGTTTGCTCGTCCCGGCTCAAACCCGGACTGAATAATGTGATTATTAACAAAAAAACCACCAAGATTCCCCGATATATGCTATTGCTCCGCATCCTGATTTTCATCCTAGTTGTTCAACTTTCTGATTTGACTTAATATATAATAACCTGCAATGAAACGCCATATTTTTATTGTGAAATCAGGGTATATCTGTTAATTGCATTGCGTTGGTTTAAATCTGGTTGCATTTTTATAAAACTTTATGTACAATGTAACAATGCTTAAATAATCAACCGTGAACATTATGGAGGAACCCGTTATGATGAAAAAGTTAACCGGTATCATTTTAACCCTGGTGTTATTAACGTCGTTAGTTCGGGCCGATGATAATCCGGCCAATATGCTGTTTATGGATCCCACCCAGCCGATTGAAAAACGGGTGGATGACCTGGTGTCGCGCCTGACGCTGGAAGAAAAAGTATGGCAAATGATGTACACCGCCCGTGCTATTCCGCGTTTGGGCATTCCCGAATACAACTGGTGGAGCGAAGCGCTGCACGGCGTTGGCCGCGCCGGTGAAGCCACCGTATTCCCGCAGGCTATCGGCATGGGCGCGACATTCGATCCCGACCTGCTGTACCAGGTGGCTACCGCCATTTCGGATGAAGCCCGCGCCAAATATGCCGTCGCTTCTGCCGCCGGTAACCGAGCCCAATACCAGGGCCTCACCTTCTGGTCCCCCAACATCAACATTTTCCGCGATCCGCGCTGGGGCCGGGGACAGGAAACCTATGGCGAAGATCCCTTTCTAACATCGCAAATGGGCGTATCTTTTATCAAAGGCTTGCAGGGCTACCATCCCAAGTATTTAAAAGTAGCCGCTTGCGCCAAACATTACGCCGTGCATAGCGGTCCCGAAGGCCTGCGCCATGAATTCGATGCCGTAGTCAATAAACGGGACTTGTGGGATACCTACCTGCCCGCTTTTGAAGCGGCGGTAAAAAAAGGCCATGTAGAAGCCGTGATGGGCGCGTATAACCGCACCCTCGGCGAACCCTGCTGCGCCAATAACCTGCTAATGAAAGAAATCCTGTTCGGTAAATGGGGTTTTACAGGCCATTTTGTATCCGATTGCTGGGCGCTGGTAGATTTTCATGCCGGTCACAAAGTAACCAAAACCCCGGAAGAATCCGCCGCAATGGCGCTGAATATGGGCGTCGATCTGAACTGCGGCAGCACCTACCCCTTCCTCATTAATGCCGTGGCGCAGGGGTTGACTGATGAAAAAACCATCGACAAAAACCTGAAAGAACTATTAACTACGCGCTTTAAACTGGGCGTGTTCGATCCGCCGGCCATGAATCCTTATAATGCCATTTCTGTGGATGTTATCAATAGCCCAACACATCGCAAGTTGGCGCGCCTGGCGGCCACCAAAACCTTTGTGCTGTTGAAAAACAAAAACAACACCCTGCCGCTGCGCAAGGACTTGCCGAACGTTTACGTTATCGGTCCCCTAGCAACCGACATTCAGGCGATGCTGGGTAATTATTACGGACTCAATCCGCAGATTGCCACGGTGCTGGAAGGCGTTATGTCTCAAGTATCCAAAGGCACTGCTGTAACCTATAACCAGGGCGCACTGCTGGATAAAGAGAACCCCAATCCCATTGACTGGTACAGCGGCAACGCGAGCGGCGCCGATGCGACTATTGCTGTAGTCGGGATAAACGGACTCATCGAAGGCGAAGAGGGCGAATCCATTGCCTCGTACCACAAAGGCGACCGCGCCGACCTCGACCTGCCGAAAAGTCAAATTGAACTGCTGAAAAAGCTGCGCAACGCCGCCGGCAGTAAAAAGCTGGTCGTTGTCGTGCTGGGCGGTTCGCCGCTGGCGCTGGGTGAAGTGATGGATTTGGCGGACGCGGTGCTGTTTGCCTGGTACCCCGGCGAAGAAGGCGGTAACGCCGTTGCCGATGTACTGTTCGGCGATGTCGCCCCATCCGGCAAGCTGCCACTCACCTTCCCGAAATCGGTAAAACAGTTGCCGCCTTATGAGGATTACAATATGAAAGGCCGCACCTACCGTTATATGACCGAAGAGCCGCTGTTCCCGTTCGGGTTCGGTCTGAGCTATACCCAATTTGCTTACAGCGATGTGAAACTGGATAAAGCCGCAGTGAATAACGGCGAGTCCGTAACCGCTTCTGTCACAGTGACCAACAAGGGCGCCTGCGCCGCCGAAGAAGTGGTGCAGTTGTACATTACCGACGTCAAAGCCTCGGTAACCGTTCCGCAATACGCCCTCAAAGGTTTTAAACGTATTGCCATGGCCGCCGGTGAAAGCAAAACCGTATCGTTCGCAGTCACTCCGGACCTGATGTCCATTGTCAACGACAATGGCGACAAGATCATCGAAGCCGGCGATTTCAAAGTAACCATCGGTGGTTGCTCACCCGGCCAGCGCGGTGTTGATCTCGGCGCCGCGCCGAGCGTTGCGGCGGTATTTGCGGTGAAGTAAGGGGAAAGATTATAGAATAGATATAAAAAGGCCGCTAATTTTTAGAGCGGCCTTTTTTATTTCTTAATTTTCTACTATCGAAAAAGGGGGAAATCCAAATTTGATTCTATTCATTTACACACTAAAATTTGTAGACTCTTTCCACTTTATATATTATGGTATTTCAGGCTGTCTCAATAAATTCATTTGTTTCCATCGCGTTTCCGCTGCAAGTATTTCCGCACCCGCTCCGCCAAATCCTTGCCGTAATGGTACTCGATGAACAGCAGATTGACCTCTTGTTCATCCAGGTCTTTGTTGGCCCGGGCAATGGCGCGTTTCGATAGCCGCATGGCAGTAAAAGTGAGGGAGCTGATCTGAGCCATTTTTTGCGCCGGAGTTTGCTTGCGTATCAGCTCAATGAGCTTTTCTTCAGCTTGCGGGTGGGTATCAGGTGATTGGGTTTTCATGGCGTAACCATAATTTTGTTCAACCAATCATAGTTTTTTCACAATGTAAAAAGATTATCACTCTATTCAAACCTGCAAATTTAATATAAAATAATCATACTGAAATTCAAATAAATAAATTAATAATCGTCAAATCCAATTTAGCAGGCACAATCCTCATTTATTTATCCGCAGATTACACAGATTCGCGCAGATTAAAAATAAGTCGTTTGTATTGTAACTGACTAGCTCCGAAATTAAGTAACAACGCTCTGCTTTTTCGAGATGCTTTTAAATAATTAATCACTTGTGCTTCTTCGGTTCCGGAAATACCTGACAAGGCTTTCAGTTCAACAATAATTGAATCATAGCAAACAAAATCTGCCTTAAAAAATGTTTTTAATCATTTGCTCTTGTAAAAAATGGGCAATTCTACTTCTCTTTGGTAAGGTATATTTCTATTTTGAAATTCAATTTCCAAAGCTTCCTGGTAAACAGCTTCTAAGAATCCATGCCCCAATTCGCTATGAACCATCATTGCTGCGCCAATTATTGCATAAGTTTCAGGGTCTTTATGGTCTGCATTATTCTGTGATATCTCACACCTCCCTCAATAATAAAACGTTATTATATAATTCTCTTAATGAATAATCTCCTCTTTTTATCCGCAGATTACACAGATTCGCGCAGATCAACAACCAGCGCCTTTTATCTGCGTTAATCTGCGACATCTGCGGACCTCCCTTTCTTTTAAAAAACTAAAAAAAACTGCAACCTGTTGACTTTATCAAAACACCACCCTGATAGTTTCAATCCCTGGTTTTTATCCGCAGATTACGCAGATTCGCGCAGATCAACAACCAGCGCCTTTTATCTGCGTTAATCTGCGACATCTGCGGACCTCCCTTTCTTTTAAAAACTAAAAAAAACTGCAACCTGTTGACTTTATCAAAACACCACCCTGATAGTTTCAATCCCTGGTTTTTATCCGCAGATTACACAAATTCGCGCAGATTAAAAACCTGTATTTTTTCATCTGCGTTAATCTGCGCCATCTGTGGATAAAAAAAACACCTCAATTCTGCGGCACGGGTTTGGGCGGATTGGTGATGATCTCCTCCGGGATGATCAAGCCCACCGATAAAGATAAATAACAATTCTTCATATCAAAAAGATCACCAATTTCTTGCGATGCAAAAGCAAAAGCAGGCTGAATATCAATAATGTTATTGATATTATAGGATAAGCCAAGGACAAATCCAGGTCTGGTACCCCTGTGCCCGGAATCTATAAATTGCTGACCATAAAAAGTTGTTCCTATTCTATTTACATAATGACCCGCATCATCATATTTAAATTTATCTACAGTTGTTGTACTGTTCCAGCCTTTGCTGGTTACATAAACAACTGATTTGATATTATCATCCCATTTATGGCCCTGCATTTCCAGTTGCGCAGCTCTGGCAAAAAACATACCCACACTAGCCTGGAGTGAAAGAATTGTTTTTGGTGTGCGGTTTAATGAAATCCGAATCGAAGGCAATACTTCGATCATGGAACGGTAACCTGTGGCATGATCAAAAGTATAATTGCTTAAATCTAAACGAGTTGCCTCATCAATTTCCGGCAACAGATTATACTGCCTGTTTATATCGCAATGTGTAAAGGCCCACCGGCAGCCGATGGCTATTTTTGAGGATAATGAATAATATGTATAAGCGCCAATGATATAGCCCTTTTCCCACTCTGCTTTATCAGAGCCTAATCCTTTTATACAACCGCCGTTTAAAACAATAAATTTTCGCGAATGGGTCAATAGTCCCTTACCTGCTCTGGCTTTATCTTCCTCCGCTAAACTTGTTTTTGGCTCCTCAGATGTCTGTTTGGATCTGGTAATATATTCAATTTGCATTTTAATTTTTTGAATCGCCACTTCATCCCGCAATAAAAGAGTACTCCGTTCTTGCCCTGTTGCTTTATCCAGGTAATTTATTGCCAGGTAATAATAGCCATCAAGCTGTTTGTAAATTGTAGCAGATTGAAAATCCCGAATATCTGCAAACAAACCGTACTTTTCCCGTTCCTCAAGGTCGATCATATCTCCTACCAGGGGACTGACAATAAAAGGATTATCAAACTGCTGACAATACAAGGATTGATTGGGTAGACTTGATATTATGAACACAAAAAAAATATACAACCGCAAATTTATATTCATCGTTTCCCCTCAATTCTGCGGCATGGGCTTGGGCGGATTGGTGATGATCTCCTCCGGGACGATCAGGCTCAGTGAAACTGACAAGTAACAATTCTTTAAATCAAACATATCCTTAACATCCCGCGAGACAAATGTAAACGTCGGTTGAATATCGACAATGTTTTTGATATTACAGGATAAACCAACAGAACAGCCTGGTTTGGAGCCTTTGCTGCCCATGGCCGCATTATCATCCTCCCATGTTGGCAACCCCCTATATGACCATGGCATACCTGATTCATCATAAATAATTTTATCAACAATTGTACATCTATCCCAGCCTTCTGATGAAATCTTGACTATCGATTTTTCATTTTCCTCCCATTTATGGCCTTTAATCTCAATTTCGGATGCCCGTAGTAAATATAAACCAATACTGTACTGCATGGAAAGAATAGTGTTCCTGGTCCGCAGCATTGCGATGCGAATGGAAGGAAGTACTTCAATCATGGAGCGATAACCTGAGGCAGTGTCAAAAGTATATTTCGATAAATCAATTTTACTTGCACGATCTGCTGCCGGCATTAAATTGTACCTTTCATTGATCGTACATTGCGTAAACGCAAACCGATAACCGATGGCCACTTTATCGGAAAGTGAATAATAATTATATGCCCCCATCGAATAGGCTGATTTCCACTCGGCTCTGTCCGAACCGATACCTGTTAAAAAAGTACTGTTTAAAATGAAAAATCGCCTGGGGTGTTGTAACAGTTCACTGGTGACGCCAACTTTATTTCCCCGGACAATTTTCCCTTTTTTCAACATCATCCCTGGAGGCAACGTTGATGTATTCAGGATTCTGCCAATACCATCAATCTGCAGGCGAATTTTTTGTATCGCCCGGTTGTCGCGCAATAATAGACTGCTTCGTTCCAGACCGGTTTCTTCTTCACAAACAGTTACTGCCAGGTAATAACGATTATTATGAATTTTATATGCCGAGGCACTCTGAAAGCCCTGCGTCTCCGGAAACAGGTGATACTTGTCCCGCTCCGCCCGGTCGATTTTAGCGCCCACCAGGGGGTGAATGATATATTCCTTGTCAAAATCCTGACCATAACCTGCCCGGCTCTGTATACAGATCAGGATGAACAATCCTAATATTACCACCCGCAAAAATCCGGTCATTGTTGCCCTCCATAATTACAATAAAATCGTCAAAATAAAGCACTTCGCCTAGTTGTAAACATCTGCTCCATTAATTATGTCAAGACTGCTTTGCAAGATAAACCAACGACTGCAACTAAAACCATGTACATGTTGCTGTTCAAGATCACATCTTTTCTTTTAGCGCTTGCCGCGCAGTATTTCGAATAACCTGGCAAAAATATAATATACAGAGCAACGCACACATCCGCCCGGGTTAAATACTCCCCGTGTTCGTAGAACTAGATAATTATTTTTACAGAAAAATGCAAGAAAAAAATTGTATTTTTAAAAAATTCTCGTTAAAAATTAACAGGCAGGCATAATTGATGTAACTTTTATATCTTTAATACCCGGTTCCAAACTACTAGTTCCTGTATTGTTCCTTGCCAATGCTCATTCAGATAAAAGACTATACTGGAAAAACAATTCTACACTCGACACCATGGTTCTTGATAAATTCCAATGTACCGTGCAATTGCATGGTTAAACCCTTTATCAGCCTCATCCCCATCGACTGGGAATTGCTGATATCAAAGTCATCCGGCAAACCAACACCATTATCCCGATAATTAATTGTTACCGAATCACCGGATCGGGATATGTGCAGAGAAATTTGCGGATTGCCGATTCCTTTAAAAGCATGTTTGATTGAATTAGTCATCAGTTCTGAAATGATCAGCGCACAGGGCAGAGATATGTCCGGGGGCAGGGTCAGCGGTTCGATGTTGTAGTGCATTTCTATATCCTGGTGCATAAAATCCTGGATAATAAAACTACACAACTGCTTGATATATACATCCAGCACAGGCGCAGTCGTGCCGCCGGTTTGGTACAATTTTTCGTGGATCAGGGAAATAGTGCGAATCCGGTTCTGAATTTCCATAAGGATATGCTGAATATTCGTCTCATTGTTGATCTCTTTGGACTGGAGATAGATCATACTGATCAACAAGTTAAACTGGTTTTTAATACGGTGATGCACCTCGCGGATTTGCAGATCTTTTTCTGATAATTTTTTCTGTAATTGCTCATAGAACAATAAATACTTTAAATCCGTTTCAATAATATCTTTGAATTGCTGGATCAGTTCAACATAATCATTGGTAAACTGGTTGGTTTTATCGGTCAGCACACAAAAAGTGCCGAACATCTCCCCGTCTTCCCATTGAATAGGCATACCGAGATAAGAACGCATTCCCAAAGGCGCATGGGGATTATTTTTCCAGTATTCCGATTCCCAGGTATCGTTGACCAACATTCCATGCCGTTTCCCGGCAACTGTTTCGCAAAACATACCAATTCCCAGTTTATCGTGGTCATCCTTTTTATATGGATTTCCCGTTGTCTTGCTGGCGATGAATATTTCCAGGTTATCAGGGGTTAGTTTGGTAATCAATCCGGAAGGAACCCGCATAATTTTTGCTGTCAAATCGACAATTTTTTGCCATTTCTCCTGCATCGGCTCGGGTATTTCCGGCTTGCCGGTAGATATGGGGATAATTATTTGCGCAGCTTCATTTTCAACCTTAACCCGCGCATACTTTTGAACTGATTCAGGCATCTTTTTGTCCTCATCATTCGACTTTATTAATTCATTAACAAAAATATTGCAATTTTTATGCCCATTCCTTCATTTATATATGTATAATTTCAAAATTTTCAACAAGTTCAACATTAATCCGGGAGATAAAAACCAATTATCAGTTACCTGCTTTAAAAATGGTTATCTTTATTTTTGTTATTTGTAAATGACCCCAGGCAACCAAATAATCATGTACCATTTACTACCTTTAGACCCTGACATAAACACATGCAAGAAAACCAGGCAACAAAATCCATTCCTTTGAACTTTTTTAAAAAGTTATTTCCCCCCAAAAAAACAAGTGTCCAAAATTAAAATAATTTCGGACACTTGAAATCACCAGTTTACCCCGGTTTTAAGTATTGTAACTTCATAATAACAGCCGCCATCCGGCCCGATTCCGTAACCTGTTTCCAGCGCAGACACAAAACTGTGCGCTTTCTGAAAACGAAGCACTGAACCGGCTAAACCGACCGTCCATACCGGAGTAGCAGGACGTTGGCCATTGTTTAATAGGGTTTCTGTACGATCACCCCAAAGTAAACTAAATGTAGAGAAAATTACCGGTGCCCATCCGCCATGACGCTGATAGCCGAGAGCAAGCCGGGTTGAAATTGCATTACCATTTGCCCATAGCACATCAACATCTGTATTGACAATATAATTCTGCTTGTGGATGACTTGAATACCTGCGCCTACCCCCAATCCACCTGTATTGACGCGATCTGAGGAGTAATAGAGACATTTTTGTTGTATAAAAGGTGTACATGTTAATGGCTGAGCGAAGCCAGCTGTTACGACCGATAGCAGTAATACTAAAAAAATAGTCCTTTTCATTATTGTACCTCCGCGAATAAAGCTACAGCCGCAGTTAAGGCACGGGTATTACGCGCCAAAAAGGTTGGATCAAGAGTTTCCGGTGTGTCGGTTGTTTTGTGATAATGGGGATTGCGGAAATTAGCCGTATCGGTAAGAAAAATCGTCGGCACACCGCGATACCACAACAACCCATGATCGCTGCGCATTAACAATGAGGAGAGGAAATAGGTGCCGTCGCCGGGAGCAATAACGCCAACAAGTTTTGCCAGTTTACTGTTATTGCCAAGCGCTACCATTCTTTGCGTCAATTCTGCGGAATCATTATTACCAATGACCAGCAGAAAATCGCCCTTGTCAGGCAGGGAAATTCCTATGATCTCGTCCTGGCTGCCGGGCTTGTTGCTTGCATAGCCAACCATATCCATAATTATTGCCGCGCTTACATTATCGGCATAACCGGCTTGAACGTAACGGGTACTGCCGATGGAACCGAATTCTTCCAGGTCAAAGGCCACAAAACGGATAGTCCTGGCGAAACTAAAATTACGTACCGCCCGCGCAGCTTCCAGCATTGCGGCCACTGCGGAACCATTATCATCGGCTCCGGCATAATATGCGTCAAGATGACTGCCCACCAACACAACTTCACTCTTGCGCGATGTGCCTGGCCATTCCGCTACAACATTATACGCCGTTTGCGGGCCGGTTCCCAGGGCTATTGTATCCGGGTCGTAACCCATAGCGGAAAATGCCTCCGCAACCAGCTTGACCGATGCATCGCGGGTCAGGTCGCAGGCCGGGAACAACTCTTTTTCTTCAAAACCTTCACAATTGACGGTAACATCCGTTGCCCGTACCTGGGCAAGCTGTTCCACCCAGGGCATAAGATTACCGCTAATAACATCATCAGCAACCCTGGCAGCTTTATCAAAACCGGTTGTGTCGGGAGCATTAGGTGAACAAGCTAAAATTATAGTAACGTATATTATAATAATCCACAAAATAACGTTATGTTTTACAGTAAGAAAGTATTGACTATTTTCTCTTCTCATAGACTTCTCCCAACTGAAATAATGCCAAGTTGAACGCGGGTTGAACGGCCCGTATGTCCCAGTTGTGTACCGATATGTATTTCAAACAGGCTCATTCGCCATTGCTCACCAAGCTTGAAAGAAAGCGGCGCCGAATGACCGGCAATGTAAAAGTGAGAAATATCCCCCTCCATAGCCTGGGTAGTTTCTCTTAAAAGTTTGTTTCCTTCTTTAAAATGCGCGCGATTGGTAACGCCAAACTCAAAACCCATTAACGGCCGCCAGAAACCATATTGTGGAGCGGCCAAAATACGAACAAATCCTTCGCCCAGCGCCGGGTTAAATCCCAAACGAGCGCCCGCCTGCCAATCCCATAATCCGGAAATAGTGCCGCGGCAAGCGGTTTCAACAGCGCTGCTTGTTTGAAATGAAAAAACAGACTGGTATAACATCATCGAAATGCCACTGCTTACTTCGAGTTTGTTTTCCTCATCAATAGCCTGTCCATAAAGCGGTGTTAAGATTCCGATGAGTGTTATGATAATTACGAAAAATCTCATAAACATCCTTTCGGGTTAATTAAAGTACTTTTTTTAAAATTATTGTCGTTCTTTATACTACTCTCGTGAAACAGCTAATTTTAATATTTTATCAGTTGTCAAGGGACTGAACCATTTATAGGAGCGTTCTTCAATCGTATTCTGTGATCCATTTACAATAGCAGCAATTGTAACATTTTCCTGCGGAATATAATACACATGAGCCGAATAACCGATTGCCGTACCCGAATGACCAAAGACATTTCCATATACAGAATACTTTTTTCTCCGCGGCTGTATTAAAAGCCTCAATTTATTCAAGGTCATTTAAAAAGTATACATAACAAACTTGTCCTTTCGAGAAAAGCGAGAAAACTTGTTTTTACAATATTTTAAACAAGAGAGATTCCTCATCACTTTGCTACTCGGAATGACATGAATGATATTTGATACTCAAACTTGTAACCTACTCCGCTTTTTTAGGTTTTTGATACAGCCCCCCAAAAATAACGGCAATTAAATTGCTCATTTATCAAAAATATATACCACAGATCAAATCCACAAATTAAACCCAGTCCGCATTATTTTAATTCAAATGTTACCTTGACTTGACTTTGAGATGATACGGTTTGTGCAAAGTAATCATCACCTATTGACTCATCCAATACAGGTATATCTACGTTACTTGTGCTAACTGGATTGAATGGATTGGGATATTTTGGGGACATATCAAACGCAACCCATATATTACTTTTTTCCTCATTTGGTTGTTTAATCTGGATTTCTTCAACACTAAGGACTTTTCCTACTCCGACTCCCAATGCTGTGGCAATATCTTCGGCTTTTTCACGTGCTTTTTGGGCGGCGGCTATTCTCGCCCGCCTTCTTAAACCTGCTTCGTCTTTTACTGAAAAAATGATTGAATATACACGTTCCACCTTTTTTTCTGCCAAGATATATAGCGCTGTTTTAAGATTATTTAAGCTGTCAACCTTTACCTGGGCAGTAATAATAGTTCTATAATCGTTTCCGGAAGAAAAAAGAGATTTATTGCCATAATTTTCGCCACTAAAAAATTCAGAAGTAGAAATATTCTTTTGATCGATTTGTGCAGCTTTCAGGTCTTGTACCAGGCTTGCCATTTTATCGGTTGCTTGTTCAACTGCGCCCCGAAGTGACGAGCCAACCCCTTTTACCGAAAAAGTTAATGTCGCCTGATCGGCTGGTTCTTTAAGTTCCACGCTGCCGTTAACGGTAATTTGATTTTGCTGAACAGAAACATCTTGCGTCATCCCATTTGTTACCAATAGCAAGAGTGAAAATAAAAAAAACCCAAATAAGTGTTTCATCAACTTGTCCTCCCAATTAAAATAAAAAACTAGCGCAGGGCAGGTCTTTACCTGCCAACAAAAAAATATTTATACTGAGTTAACTTTTATCCCGTAAACCAGGATTTAATCCCTGGCAGCCAGGTCTTTTTATCCCGGCATAACAACCGCTTTATTTCATCGTCACAGTGGTTGCGGCATTACTATCTTTCACAATTCCGGCAACAATCGTTTTCATCTCCTCGTATCTGCCTTGCAGTTCTGCAATAACTTCCTCCTGTTTTTTAATGGTCTTTTCGAGCAGGACAATTCTTTCGGATTGTACTTTTAACTCCTCCACGGCAGATTTTAATTCATCGGTTCGGTTTATTAAACCCTTAACCCCGGCCAGGGTTACGCCATCTATGCAAATAGTGTTTATACCCAGGCTGTCCGTTCCGCCGAGTTGAAAAGCCGCGTAAAAATCCTGCGCCACAGGACCGATATATTTTATCGAAGGGTCGCTGGCCTTATAATTCCATTTGGTAACGGGCATACTTTTTATTCCGGCAAGAAGATTTTCAAAATCAAGTTCCTCAAAATTCTCTTTCTTGTTCCGGTCACAGTAATTACTCCAGCCGCTTTGATTGGGGCGCATATAGACGCCGGACACCGAGTCGATAAAAGAAGACCAGAGTCTGAAACCGCCCGTAAAGCGCATGGTTAATTGATTGTTGCTCGAAGCATAAACTCGCGCAAAGGGTGTATTATCGCCAATTAGAACAGCGCCCTCCTTGCCGTTTGTGGAAAGACCCGCGCCGATACACATAGAATGAACGCCTGTAGCCCAGGCGTCATAACCGATTGCAATGGCATAATCTGCTAATGCCTGGGTATAAGAGCCCAAAGCCAGCGAGTGTTGTCCGGTTGCGTAATTGTTTGTTCCGATTGCGACTGAATATGAACCAGTCGCTCTTGGCCTGTACCCCATAGCAATAGAATACAAAGCAAGTTTTGGGCTGCCGGTGCCGTCGTCATCCCAGTAGTTTGATTCTGCAACACCCGCCCTGAATGCCCCTGTACGCGGATACCACATAAAACGTGCTCCGGCGCCGGGCGCGATAACATCGCCTGAACCTATTGCCCCGGTTGATAATATGCCGTTATAGCCGCCCACTTCAAGCTGGGCGCGTGGATTAGCCTGTTGCAAACCGACCTTGCCGGTTCCTTCTACTTTTAACAGGTTTGTGGTACCGCTGTTTATAACATCAAAACTGCTCGTATTATCTGCCGTTGGCAGTGTTAACGTGGTCGACTGTGAATATAAACTCACAGCAATGAACAAGGACAAAACTGAAAGTAAATAAATTTTCTGCATTTTTATTACTCCTGTATATAATTTTTGCCATGGGAATTGTTTTCAACCGGTAATTTTGCTACCAGGTTTTCAGATATCTTTTTTGGATATTCCTGCAACTAAAAATATACTATTTTTATGTCTTTTTTCATAACAGCAATTTATTTAACAATTTTTCCCAGCAGTTTTTTTATTCTTCAGGGGAAATAGCTGAATAATCTCGCACCCTGAAAACAGCTAACGCATCGCATAAAAGCAAAGCACTCCGGCTGCCGAAGGCATGGAGTGCAATCCCTGAATGGATTGCCGCGATTCGCAGACTCGCTCAACTAGTTGCCAACAGCCAGCGTAGGGTGGCTCTTGACCCACCAAAAAAATGTTGGGCTAAACCCTGCCCTGCCAATTATTCAAACCCGTTCCAGCTTTTCCAGCCAGGCATTAAAGTGCGGACATGCCTGCCTTAATGTTTGCAAGCCAATTTCTTGGGCAATTAACGGCCCATGCAGAGCTTTAGTGTAATCCGTAAATATGCGGATAATTCTTTTAGAAGGCGCGGTATTTACATCATCATTTATATCTTCGGGAGTTGCAAATGCTTTTCTGATTTTCTCTAATTCCTGCCTTGGGCCCGGTTTATCATCAAACTGTTTGTTAATCTCGTTAACATTCGTAAACAGCAATCCCTCGAATTCATGCTTGACCAGGTTGGCGATAAATCGACGATTGTCGATATCCTGTTGTAATGCAGCTTCCAGTCCGGCAAGTTTTTCATTGGAATTATTATACCTGACATCCATCCCCGGAAAATCATTGGGCAGGCCATACAAATCCAGCATGGTCGTACAAAAAGCGGCTTGATCCAGCAGGGAATTCATTATCTCTTTTCTGATTTGTTTATGATAACCATAATTTTTCTCATAGCCCCCTTTGCCTTTTCTTCCCAGACTTCTGTTCGTAGTAATCATTCGGGGATATAAAAAAACATTGCGAACATTATAAAAAGGTTGCAATACTTGTTTTACAAACTTTTCCTCAGTTTCGCCTTCCACAACAATGTATATCCGACTCATTACGGTCGTCCCCCGAAAACATTTTTCTCCCACATTTCACCCAGCGAATAATCCTCCAGCCACATTTTCAGTTCCTCGCCGGCCAGTCTTTTAAAAGTCGATTCGCCGTCGTCATTTCGGTCCACAACAATAATATCCTCCGGTTCGAAATGATCCAGCAACTGCGAAGATTGGGTAGAGATGATCACCTGTGTTTTATGGCTGACGATTTTGACCAGATCGGCAAAGCGGGCCAGGGCATACGGATGCAGTCCCAGTTCCGGCTCGTCCAGTATAATCGTAGCCGGAGGATTGGGCTGCAACAGGGCGGTAACCAGGCAAATGAACCGCAGTGTGCCGTCGGATAAATGCCGCGCCGTAAAGGGAAAATCGGAATTCTTTTGCAGCCATTCGAATTGGATATTATCTTCATTGCCCGGGATCGGGCGTAATTTAAATTCCTGGATGAACGGCGCAACCAGTTTTACAATATCTAGGATTTTATTATAACTTTCAGGATGCTGCTTTTGCATGGCATATAAAAACGCCGCCAGGTTGCCGGCGTCCGGTTGCAATTTTTCATTATTATTAATCGCTTGAATTTTTTTTACATCTGCCAAGTCGCCGGTGTCATGGAAATGATAAACAGTCCATCCTGAAATTGAAGAACAAACATCTTGATTCCATTTTTCATACGGGCCATTAGTTGTAAGGGATTGCAGTTGTGATTCTTCATAACCTATAAGATTAGGTGTAAAGAGTTGATTGTTTTTCGAGTAATAAATTGTTTCAGATTCAATAATAAAACTATCCTTTTCTGTTGGTACCAAATTGAATGAATAACTATGAACATCAAAATAAAGATCAATATAAACTTTTTTAGTCACTTTTGAGCCCATATATACAAATTGTTCCGCCCCACCTTTTTTCTTGATATAGTATTGCAACCTCAACTTGACAATATTATTCAACAGCTCAAAAAACTGCACAAAATTACTTTTCCCGGCGCCATTCGGCCCAACCAGGATACTCAAGTTGTTGAGTTCAAAATCTTCAAGCTTTTTAATTGATTTGAATCCATGTATAGATATTTTTTTAAGTGGATATGCCATTTATTGCCTCGGAGATAAAAGTATAGTTTGTATAAATATATAAAATGTAGGGAAATAAACAATTAAATATTCACAGGAACAGTGAATTTATTATTAAAAGGATAAAATAGGAATGAAAGAAGGAAAATAAAGTTACTTAAACATACTAAAATCAGCCTCAGCTTGTTTTAATTCTTTTATTAAAAATGGACGCTTTATATCTATTTCTTTATATTTAATACTTGCTTGACTATTTAAATTATTCAATAAAGTGATATCTTTACGAATATCTTCTTTCAGTTTAATTTTTAAATCAATCATCTTTTTATTCAATGAATCAATATACTGTTTGGGAATTGGTTTTTTTGGATCATAGACGAATTCTTCTTTACATGTTTCTTTCCAAATAAGTAATATATTACAAAGATTAATACCAAAACCAGGTATTTGAAGAATATCTAACTGGTTTACATCAGCAGCTGTTTCAATCCCATAAGATAAAAGAGTTGCCTTTCGATTTCTACTAATATTATAAATGAATGCATTTGAAAGCATTTTAGTTTCCAAAAAAGAAACCATTTGAATATCATATCGTTTATTTTCCAATATTTGTAGTTCTTTTTTATATTCAGATTCAATATTAATAAATCTATTATAATTATAAAGAAGCTCCTTTTTTGTAGTAGTATATGTTTTGTTATAAGAATTTACTAATTCAACTAAGGTGCTGTAAATAGCTTTATTCTTTTTTTTAGATTCGTTATATCGAGATTCTCTTTTATCACGTTCATTAATATATTCATCTCTATATTTTCCCCTAGAAAATAATTTTAAACCTACAATAAAACCACCAAAAATAAATAAAAAATTTTGAGAAATAAACGCAATAATCAGACTAAAAATTATTGTAACTATTCCAAAAAGAAATGACAACCTTGGAAATTTCATCATTGGAGGAATACTTTTTCCAATTTCAATAACAATCCCATAGGATTCATCTTCCTTAATTATAAAAGGAACTTGTTTGAGTTGGTCAATAGCATTTTTATAAGCCGCAGCATCTTCAATTGAAAGATCAATAAATTGATTGATTGTTTTATAAACAAAAAAGAATACACCAAATTTATTAATAAAAGTACACCAGGGACAAGCCGATAAATGATTTGGATACTTATGATTTTTTTCGTTTCTACAAGTAACAATAGTATTAAGTAATTTATTTAATTCTGATATCCAATATTGCTCTGTTGGTCGGGATTTGTTTTCAGAAGAACTTTTTGAGAATGCTATCTCAAATAGCTCTGCTAACGTTTTTGGAATAAGTGAAATCGGTATTGAACAAGGTGGAGGTTGAATGCCTAAAGATGGCGCATTTCTACTAAAAGCATATAGATAATGTCTTATTAATTCGCCATTATCTAATGAATTAATAGTATTATTCGATGAAAAACCTGCAAAAGGGTGCCTCCCCATAAAAAGAAGTTGAAAAATCAATACTGCAAGTCCAAATAAATCATGATTAGTATTACGTATTAACGAAGTTAAATTTTTCCCTTGCAATTCAGGGGGTGTATAGTGCACTACACCAACTTTACAAATAAAATATTTGTTATCAGTTGAAGGAATTTGATAAGAGTCACAATCTATTAATTTAACTCTAGCATCGTCGCAGACAATAAAATTCTTTTCGTTGACATCGCCAAGAACAATTCCATGAGAATGCAAAGTATAAAATGCATAAACGAGATTTCGTGCAACATAAATTAAGAATTCCCATGTTGCATGTGGTAATAATTGCTTGCGAGATTTAGGGCCATATACTTCATGTAATTCATAGCCTTTAAAGTAAGGGATTAAAATACCTTGGGGTGTTAGAGAATTATTAGTGTAAATTAATGCTTCAGGCCATGATGCTGTATTAGAAAGTTGAATCGTTTTAATTGATATCATGGATCGAAGTTTCTGCTCATGTTCTATACTCAATTTATTGTGGTAAATTTTTGCAACATAATTTGGCATGTTACACACAGTTAAAATATTACCTTCACCACCTCGTCCAATTTGCTTTCCGAGGATAAGATTCCGCCCATCATTTAAATGAAAATTCATTTATTGAAATCTCTCCAAGCAAAAAAGATAGTCTTATCATCATCAGTTCTATTATTCACTTTTTCTGAATTTAAGAACATTCTAAGATTTTCTGTAAGATTTAAATCATCTGATAAATTAAAGAAAGAATTAAAAATTGGTTCAAAAAAACCTTTATGTGGTGCTTTTATAGAAAAATCTAGTATTAAGGATTGAAGTCCATCAGTAAAACCTGCTACTGCAAAAATTGGTTCTGTAACTTTTATAAATTGTAAATATTCAAACATATCAGGTGAAGTAATAAATACAGTTTCATTTGCAAATTCACCTATATGAGGCCACGTGATGGCTTTTGTACCTTCATCTGTTTTAATAACCCAAGCTCCATCGCCAATCTGAAAAAAAACTGATGCTTTGGAAGAAAGGAATGCTACTAATAATGTACAAGAAAATTCTTTTAAATTAATACGATTTTCAGCAGCAATATTAGATAACAATTGAGTTGTCTTTCCAATCATTTCCTTTGCATAAGATACATCAAAGTATGATATATCAATTTTTGACGATAAAATATTACTGATTATATTTTCAACTGCTATTATTGCTCCAAGTTTTGAATGGATTGCACTACCGGCTCCATCTGAAATTCCAATTATTAAAAATTCTTCATCTCCATTATTAAATGTTTTATAATTACAATAATCCTGACAAGATATTGATTTTCTTAAATGTGAAGTACCAATAACTGATGAATATAATTTATGCCACACATTAATCCTCATACTGTAACTTCTGCCCAGCCGGTTGGGCCAGTAGGATTCTCAAGTGGTACAGAATCTCCTGGTTTTGAGCGTGATACTTGTTGCTGGGAATTAGATAACCAGGAAAATAAATCACAAAATCTCAATCCTTTTAATTTCAAAGGTGGTCGTTTTTTTGATAATTGTGATAGTATCTCCATATTTGCATTTTCAACTCCAACAGCAAAAAACATAAAAGCTCGGTTGTTTTCACCATGCATTATTCGTTCTACAGCGTCAGTCCATATAGGTTTATTCATATCAGTAGGCTCGCCATCAGTTATTAGAAAAATCCAGGGTCGAAAATATTTTATACCATTTTGTTGATAATCATGCTTTCTTATATCTAAGAGATTCAATCCCTCAATTAATGCTTGTCCCATAGGGGTTTCTCCTTGTGCTATTAAAGTTGGGGGTACAAACGAATCTGCAGTAGAAAAGTCATTGACGATATTCACTGATCCGCCGAAAGTAACAATTGCAATTTCTACACGTTTTTTTGCAAGTTCATCAGTAACTAATTCTTCCTTATATTTTAAAATTCCATTCTGGAGTTCCTGAATAGGCTGGCCACTCATTGAACCAGACACATCTAATAATAAAATACAAGGACAACGTGGTTCGGGGTTGTCTACAAAAGATGTATCACCGAAAGGGATTTGTTCCATATTGAAATCCTCCAATAATATTATAAGTTTATAATAACTTACTATTGACAAATACATATTAAAACTTTAACAGAATTGTTAAAAATAAAAAAATATTAAGTAAAAAATTCATCTTCCCAAGTCGCATCACTCCATTTTCTCAATAACTATTTACCAAATTTCTTACATATATGCAAGAAATATTTCATTTTTCCCAACAATCAATTTCCCCCTACGGCTGCCGCTTAAACCTGCCAAAATCTGGTTTGCGTTTTTCCAAAAAAGCGTTGCGGCCTTCCTGCGCTTCGTCGGACATGTAGTACAGCATCGTGGCGCAGCCGGCCAGTTCCTGCAAGCCGGCCTGGCCGTCGCAGTCCGCATTGAGCGCCGCTTTTAAGCAGCGGATAGCCGTAGGCGAGTTGGCGAGGATTTCCCGGCACCACTGCACGGTCTCGGCTTCCAGCTTGTCCAGCGGCACGACAATGTTCACCAGTCCCATGTCCAGCGCCTGTTGCGCGTTGTACTGGCGACAGAGAAACCAAATCTCGCGCGCCTTTTTTTGTCCCACAATGCGCGCCATATAACTGGCGCCATAGCCGCCGTCAAACGAGCCGACCTTGGGGCCGGTTTGCCCAAACACGGCGTTCTCCGCCGCAATGGTCAGGTCGCACATCAAATGCAGCACATGGCCGCCGCCAATGGCATAGCCCGCCACCATAGCGATCACCGGCTTGGGACAAGTGCGTATCTGCCGCTGCAAGTCCAGCACGTTCAGGCGGTGTACGCCTTTTTCGTCCTTGTAACCGGAATCGCCGCGGATTTTCTGGTCGCCGCCGGAGCAAAATGCCTTGTCCCCCGCGCCGGTAAGGATAATCACGCCGGTGTCCGGGTCTTCGCGGGCGTCTTCCAGGGCTGTGGACATTTCCTTCACCGTGAGCGGCCGAAAAGCGTTGCGCACCTGTGGGCGGTTGATGGTGATTTTAGCAATACCTTCCGCCTTGTCATATAAAATATCCATAAATTTGCCGGCCGGTTTCCAGTCCACCCTGCTCATATCAGTTACCCTCCGCAGTTAAAAAAGCGCCCAGCGCTTTGGCAAATTTTTTGGGATTCATAAAATGGGCGTTGTGGCTGCACTCTTTGAGCGCCTCGCTACGAAACGCCGGATTGGCTTTCTGCATCTCTTTGAAAATTTCCCGGTATTTCTTGTCATTCTCGCCCGTTATCAGCAGCGTCGGCATGGCAATCTTGCCCAGGTCGTTCCACAGCGGCTCCATCGCACCCTGGCCCATATAGCGCAGGGATTTGGCCAGCAGCAGCGGATTGTTGCCCATGCGGGATTGCAATAATCTTTGAAACTCCGGATGCACCGCCAGGCCGTAAAACATGGGCTGATAGTACCAGCGCAGCAAGAAGGTCTCCATATCGCCGTCCTGATCGAGACCTGCTGCCAGCAATTCATCCGCTGCCCGGCGCTCGCTGCGTTCTTCCGCATCCTTAATTCCGGGTGAGGCAGATTCCAGGGCCAGATGCGAAAATCTGTCCGGATAATTGAGCGCCAGGAGCAGCGCCAGCCGTCCCCCCAGCGAATAGCCCACCAGTGGACATTTGTCAATTTGCAGCTCATCGAGCAGGGCGATGATATTTTGCGCTGTTGCGGCCAAAGTATAATCACTGTCCTCCGCCATAGCCCCGGTCGCGCCATGCCCAGGCAGGTCGATGGTAATTGCGGATAACTGCTTGTCGAGCAAATTAATTACAGACTCCCAATCCCTGCCCGAACCCATAAAGCCGTGCAGGAACACCACCGGCGGTTTCCCGGGGTCGCCGGTTTTTTCATAATGTAATGGGTTTTGTCTAGACGTGATGAATTCCTCCCGTTAAATCAATAATTTTTTGCCGGAGCATATCATGAAACTGATAATTCTCCTGCGTATCGGTGTCTACCTGAATAATGGCGGAACGATGATTCGCCAACGCAGTCTGCCACATTTCCGCAAACTGGTGCATATCGCCGGGTTTATAAAAATCCAGCTCAAACTGTTGGGCTGTATTCTCGAATGAATATTCGTGCGGGGTAGTAAAATATTGTGTAAAAACATCCTGGTATTGCGCTATCGGTAAAAAATTGAAAATACCGCCGCCGTGGTTATTGACCAGCACAATAATGAGCGGCTGGGATAATGATTTAAGCAACATAAGGGAATTCAGATCATGCAGGAACGCCAGGTCGCCGGTCAGCAACACCACCGGCGCATCCAGTCCCGCCGCAAAACCCGTTGCCGAGGCAATTGTACCATCGATGCCGCTGACGCCGCGATTGCAGGCTAATCTCACTGCCGGGCCGGACGGATCGGCAAACATGTCCATGTCCCGCACTGCCATGCTGTTACCGAGAAACAATCCATACTCTGCGGGGATATGCTGCGAAATGAACCGCGCCACGCCCGGTTCGTTCAGTTCAACCCGTTTATCAATATGCTTTCGGAACAGGGTTTCCGCAGAATGCGCCATACCGGTCAGCGCCTTCGTGCGGTTATTCAGCTTGCCGGAATGGAAATATTGCAACAGCGCGTTACAAAACTCCAATGGTGTATAAGGGAACCGTATTGTCACCCGGTGCGCGGGATCGATGCGGTTCGGGTTTCCAGCTACGTGAATATACTGTTCGGGGGTCAGCTTTTCAATGAATTGCAGCAGGGATTTTGAAACCGGCAAACCGCCGAAATGCAGTACTATATCAGCGCGGGCCAGATCCGCAAAAGCGGGATTATACAGCAGCCGGTCATACGCCGGAATGCTCGTCTCTGCCTTGCTGCCAAAGCGCAGTCCGGACAGCACATCCGGGAACAGCGGCCATTTCAAGACTTTGGTCAGCGCTTCGATTGCTCCTTGTTCATACCAACGCACCCGTCCCGCAATAATCAGGCCGTTTTTTGCCTTGTGTATATAATCGGCAATGAATTCAATATCGTCAATGTCAACGGTAGAGTGACCGGTATAATACACCGTCATCTGGTATTCAGGGTATTGCCATTGTTCCAGGTCGCGGAGGTAATCTGCAGAAATTGGTTGAAGCGCCGGGGCCAGCGGCTCGCGGAACATGCAGTTTAGATGTACCGGGCCGGGCGGAAAAGCTATAGAACGGTACACAAACTGGTCTATAGTGGTGAGCACCATGCGCGGGGAGATTTTTTCGTCGGGACAAGGCATATCGAACTGCCAGCGGCAATAGTCGCTGTACAATCCCGGCTGGCGAATTGCCTGGTTGGCGCCGGTGTCGCGCAGTTCCGGGGGACGGTCGGCGGTGAGCAGCAGCATGGGGACAAAATCCTCAGACGCCTCGATCACCGCGGGATAATAATTTGCGGCAGCAGTGCCGGAGGTGCAGATCAGCGCCGCCGGTACACCGCAAGCGCGCGCATAACCCAGCGCATGATACGCCGCGCCGCGTTCATCTATGGCAACAAAGCATTTCGCCTGCGGGTGCCGGACGGCGGCCACCGTCAACGGCGCGGAGCGAGAACCCGGCGAAATTATAAAATAGGTTACCCCGCTACGCACCAGTTCCTCGATAATGAGCGAAGCCCACAGAGTGTTGATGTTTTCGGTGTGTATATTCTTCATTTATTGAAACAACCTGGTAAAGTTCAGCAGTTTGGTTTCATTTTCTTCCCATTCTTTTTGGGGATCGGAACCCCGCACAATGCCCGAACCGGCGAACAGGGACAGGCTTTTACCGGCAATCAACCCGGAGCGGATGGCCACGGCAAACTCGGCCGCATCCTGACCAATCCACCCTACTGGCCCGGCGTACCAGCCGCGTGCAAACGGTTCCAGTTCGGCGATCAACGCCAGTGATTCGGGGCCGGGGAATCCCCCTACCGCCGGGGTGGGATGCAGCCGCGCGATAATATCGCCATCGCCGACAAGTTCGCGCAGCCGTCCTTTGAATAACGTCTGCAAGTGCTGCATATACTGCAATTGCAGCAATTGTTCACTGGATTCGGTCTGCACCATTTCACACAATGGCGCAAGACTCGATCGTATCATATCGCTCACCCAGCGATGCTCGCGCAGGTCTTTATCCGAACTCAGCAGCGCATCGCCCAGTTGCGCATCGGTTACCGGATCGGAACTGCGCGGCCGGGTTCCGGCTACGGCTTCGCTGAACAGGGTGCGGCCGTCGCGGCGATACAGCCGTTCCGGGGTCGCGCCCAGAAACGCCATGTTCGGGAAAAGCTGCAAGCAAAAATGAAAGGAGGCGGGATTGTGCAGGGCCAGCTTTTGCAGCAGGTGTGCGGGGTCAAGCCCCTCCTCAAACTTTAATATCGATTGCCCGGCCAGCACAATTTTTTGCAAAGTACCCTCATCAATATGTTGCAGCGCCGTGGAAACAGATCGTATCCAGCGTTTTTTATTCGGCGTCTGCGTTAATTTCACATAACGGGGCAATTTCTCATTCAATATAATATCAGAAAAATCCAGTTGCTTGAATTCATAAACAATATCTATCAACCGATCATCCGCCTCTCTTCCATGCGGACATTGATAATTGATTGCAAATACAGTCCGTCCTGAAGCCTTGAATAGTTCAAAGCGGGGAATGAGGAAACAATAACGTTGAAATTTTTTCCAGACAACATCCGGAAGACTATTGGGGTGAAATTGTAACCCACCATAATAGCGAATGTGCGGATGCGAAGCAGTCAGGGTACTCTGTAAACCGGCAAACAAACGGGGATAATCCGTTTCCCTGCCGGAAACAATATCCGCCGCGCCGATTCCGGCCATGGCAAAATCGTTTTCGCGGCCGGACCAGTAGGTTTTCACAGCCGCATCCTGCTTGCGCAGCCAGTTTAAAATATCCATTTCCGGCAGCGTCATTTCGACTCGCGCAAAGAGATTACCGACTGTTTCCGTGGTCCGGTTTGCCTGCCAATGCTCTTGCAATTGCTTAATAAATGCTTGCTTTTCCTGCTCTGCTAATATCAATCTGTCCTCGTAATTGGATTATAACCGGTTTTATCTGCGCAATATATCGTGGCAATGCCGAAGGTGAGCGGGTAATAGCGTACTTGTACAAATCCCGCTTTTACCAGCATTGCGGTAAATTTATCGCCGTAAGGAAAGTCCTCGACGGTTTTGTTTAAATAGCTATATGCGGCTTTATCGCCGGACAGCATACCGCCAATACGCGGTAAAACATGTCTGAAATAAAACAAGTACATTTTTTTAATCCACTGGTTGCCGGGCAGGGAAAATTCCAGGATCAGCGCTCGGCCGCCCGGTTTAAGGATGCGCCGCATTTCTCCCAGGGCGTACTCCGGTTTCGGGATATTACGAATGCCAAAGGCGATGGTCACCGCATCGAACCGGTTATCCTGCACCGGCAAATGCAAGGCGTTGCCAGGCAGCAGCGCGATTCTATCCGACAAATGCCGTTCCGCTATTTTCCGACGGCCAATATTAAGCATGTCCACAGCCATATCGACACCCACTGCCCGGCTTACTTGACCATTTCGGCATAGCGTCAGCAACACATCCGCCGTGCCGGTGGCGACATCCAAAATGGCAAGCCCGTCCCGCTCCGGCAGATGCCGAGCCAGCCTTTTACGCCAGGCCACATCGCAACGCAGCGACAGCAGCCGGTTCAGCAGATCATATCTGGCAGCTATGCGGTCAAACATGCGCCAGTTATCGGCTTTGGGTATAGATTTGGATTGAATGGACATATTTCCTGTTTTATTGTTATCAACCCGTTAAAGTAAAGAAAAATTTCATGGATAGCAATAATTTTGAATGACAGATCAACGACGGTAATTCAAATTACTTGATATTTTGCAATAAAAATTGTAGAATGTAATCATTATAATATTACAATTAATACGTTCATTTAATATCTGTTGAGGAGGTTTGGCATGAAAAGAAGAGAATTTATCGCTTCCGGTGTGGCGGCGGGAGTTGGAGCGTTAACCATGGCGTCATCCACACAAGTAACGGCGCAACCGGAGAGCAAGGGGAAATTCAAATTAAAATACGCCCCGCATTTCGGCATGTTCGAAAACCTGGCCGGTAAAGACCCCATCGACCAGTTAAAATTCATTGCCGACGCAGGATTTAGGGCGTTTGAAGATAACGGCATGAAAGACAAGCCGGTGGACTTGCAGGAAAAAATCGCTGCGGCCATGGCCAACCTGAACCTGGAAATGGGCGTATTTGTGGCCACAGCCGATTTTCAGAACGTCAACTTTGCCAGCGCCAAAGCAGATATTCGGGAAGGATTGTTAAAAGCTATGCACGAAGCTGTTCAAGTAGCCAAACGCGTGAACGCCAAATATACTACAGTCGTGCCCGGTTGTTATGACAAGGGCCTGGAATGGGATTATCAAACAGCGAATGTGATCGACAACCTGAAACGCTGTGCGGAAATCCTGGAGCCGGCCGGTATCGTCATGGTGCTGGAACCACTCAATCCCTGGAAGGATCATCCCGGCTTATTCCTCACCAAAGTACCGCAGGCATACATGATCTGCAAAGCGGTCAACAGTCCCTCCTGCAAAATCCTGTTCGACATTTATCACCAGCAGATCACCGAGGGCAACCTCATCCCCAATATGAACAAAGCGTTGAGCGAGATCGGTTATTTCCAGGTAGGCGATAATCCGGGACGCAATGAACCCGGCACCGGCGAAATCAATTATCTTAATGTGTTCAAACATATTAACGCTATCGATAAAACCAAAATCGTCGGCATGGAGCATGGCAACTCCAAACCCGGCAAAGAAGGCGAACAAGCTGTGCTGGACGCTTATCGAAAAATGGATAGTTTTGAGATATAATATTGAACAACCTCGCCCCAAGTCTCATGCTTGGGGCGAAAAACTCAGCCTCCGGCTGTGAAATAGTAAATACGCTGGGTCTACTTACAGTCTCAAAATCGCACCGGGATTCATATCTCAAGTGACAAATGTAGGGGCACCCCTCGCGGATGCCCTTATCCAGAAGCGAGTAGAGGCAGGGGTTTCTTGCCCTGGAACAAGGGGCTTTTGCCCCTTGTCTTTAACGAGCGTGGAAAAGTCTAGTCCACCTCGTCGTAAATATAGCACAAGCCCGTACAGGTTCGTAGAATGCTGCCGGGCCATAGGCCCGACCTACAGATTAAAACCCCGTTAGGGGTGAAATGTTTATAATAAATGGATAAAATAACTCGTAACCCCGTTAGGGGTGGAACCTGGGTAAACAGGAACCAGTTATCTCGATACATCCCGAAAGATAAATCAACGGGACTAGCCGATGACCGTAATGCTTTTGTCATTCCAACGAGCGCAGCAAGGAGAAATCATTATGTTCATTGCCACGTCATTTATGACGTGGATTACAAAAATTAGACAAAATTGACTTTAGTCAAATACTTGTTTAGGCTAAAGCCCTGTTTTTGCTTTATTTGTCCCACGACCTGAAGGTCGTGGCAATGATGGGATTAACTCCAAATCGGTTTTCGGGTAGAGGTTCGTCTCGATACATCCCGAAAGATAAAGCAACGGGACTACTCGATGACCGTAATGTTTTTGTCATTCTGATAAGTGCAGCAAGGAGAAATCATTATGTTCATTGCCACGTCATTTATGACGTGGATTACAAAAATTAGACAAAATTGACTTTAGTCAAATACTTGTTTAGGCTAAAGCCCTGTTTTTGCTTTATTTGTAACACGATCTAAAGGTCGTGGCAATGATGGGATTAACTCCAAATCGGTTTTCGGGTAGAGGTTCGTCTCGATACATCCCGAAAGATAAATCAACGGGACTAGCCGATGACCGTAACGTTTTTGTCATTCCAACGAGCGCAGCAAGGAGAAATCATTATGTTCATTGCCACGTCATTTATGACGTGGATTACAAAAATTAGACAAAATTGACTTTAGTCAAATACTTGTTTAGGCTAAAGCCCTGTTTTTGCTTTATTTGTCCCACGACCTGAAGGTCGTGGCAATGATGGGATTAACTCCAAATCGGTTTTCGGGTAGAGGTTCGTCTCGATACATCCCGAAAGATAAATCAACGGGACTAGCCGATGACCGTAATGCTTTTGTCATTCCAACGAGCGCAGCAAGGAGAAATCATTATGTTCATTGCCACGTCATTTATGACGTGGATTACAAAAATTTGACAAAATTGACTTTAGTCAAATACTTGTTTAGGCTAAAGCCCTGTTTTTGCTTTATTTGTCCCACGACCTGAAGGTCGAGGCAATGATGGGATTAACTCCAAATCGGTTTTCGGGTAGAGGTTCGTCTCGATACATCCCGAAAGATAAAGCAACGGGACTAGCCGATGACCGTAATATATAAAAAAAAATCGGTCGTCGAGTAGGGCCGTACATGGTCTTGAATGATGAACTGCACCAGGTATATAACAGCATTACAGCAGATGCAGATTCGGCCCGTATCGAGACGACATTTTCTGACCCGTGTACTATAAAGTGTAGCCCACCTCGCCGCAAACCCAGCACAAGCCCGGTCAGGTTCAGTGGTCTCCCCGTTTCACGTTTCCCGTCTCACGTCTCACGTTTGACAACTGCCGTCTAGTAATAAAAAAAACCCCGGCATGAATAACTCACACCGGGGCTTGGAGTAAAAGAATATGATTTATAATTTCTTTAAATTGATATTGCCGCCGGAGGTGCGCAGGTACAACAATGGGCCGCCGCCATTAACCTCGGCCTGCAATTTCGTCTTTGATAGTTCACCCTGCACGGTTACCGGGAATTCGGTATTCACCCGGCCGCCGCTGGTCTTGGCATCCAGGTTAACCTTGAGACCTTCAGCCATATAGACGTTAACACTGCCGCCGGAGGTCGACAAAGTACAATCCGCATCAGGCTGCGCGGAAATATTGGCGGTAACCGAACCGCCCGAGGTCTTGGCGTCGATTGTGCCCATAACTTCCTGCACGTTAATACTGCCGCCGGAGGTGGAGGCATTGACGGTGCCTTTGGCGCTGTCGATGGTAATGGAACCACCGGACGTATGCGCTTCCACATTGCCGTTCACTTTGCCGACTGTAATACTGCCGCCGGAGGTATTGATCCGCGCATCGCCCACACAGCCATCCAGAACAATGCTGCCGCCGGACGTTTTGCCGGTTACCGGGCCCTGAATTTGTCCGAACTTTAAGCTGCCGCCGGAGGTCTGGCTATATACACTTCCTTCCAAATCCGCAACCGCAATACTACCACCGGAAGTCTTTAAATCTACATTGTATACCTTGGGAACAGATACGACAAAGCGCATTTTAATGCGATTGTGCTTCCAGTTAAACGGTTCACGGTCATATTTGGCAGTGACATACACATCATTGCCGCGTTTATCCATGTTTATTTCCAGTTCATCCAGAATTTTCTCGGCTTCGTTCTTGGTAAAAGCGTCAACTGTTCTGAACACTTCAACAACCACTTTGTCCCCGGCGCCGGAGGCAACTTCGATAGAACCGAAATCGGACTCGATATAAAGAGTACCGCCGGAACTGACATCGAAACTCTCTTTTAAATTGGCGTCAATATCGGCAAAACCCAGACCGGTTATTCCCAGCGCCAGTATTGCTGTTAATATCAGGCTTTTAATATAATGTTTACAAGTCATGTCTCTCTCCTTCTTGTTTTCTATAAATCAACTTACGATTTTTTCTATTAATAGTTACAAAACCGGGGTTAATTTGCCTTATGGATGGTAATATTGCCATTTTTGGTTTTAAGAATAATCGGATCGCCGCCGCCGTTTATATCACCGGTGCTTTGTAACGTCCTGTCACCGAACTCACCCGGTTTGGTTTTCGTCAGCGGAAAGTCGCTGTAAATATCATAGCGCTCCCAATCCCGGCCCGATCTGTTCAAACGTATTTCCGCATTGATAGAGGCCGGAATATTAGCTGGTAAAGTTAAATCAATATCGCCGCCGCTGGTTTCAAGTTCCACACTATGCGGTTGGCTAAAATCTTTAAGGGTAATTTCCGCTACAACATCACCGCCGCTGGTTTGGGCAGTTAAAGAGCTTTGGACATCAAGAATTTCGATATCGCCGCCCGAGGTCTTTACTTCCACGGGTTTATAAAATGTCCTGCCGTCGATATCGCCGCCGCTGGTATTGGCGTTTATTCTGCCTTTGATGTTGATCATTTCAATCTCACCGCCGCTGGTATGCAAAGCAACCTGTTCGCCGCTGCAATTACTGACAACCACATCGCCACCGGAAGTGCCGATTGAAAGGCTTCCTTCCACATTACTTGCTTCCACATCGCCGCCGGAAGTTTGCAACGACACCCGTTGCGTTGCCTTTTCCAGTGTTATATCACCGCCGGAGGTATTGACAGTGCATTCACATAAAATGTTAAATAATTCAATATCGCCGCCGGAGGTATTGGCAGTTAAAGAGCCGGAAATACCTTTAAAACTCATATCCCCCCCGGAAGTTGAAACCCGCACTACTCCAGTTATTTCGGACACTTCAATATCGCCGCCGGAGGTCCGGGCCTCGATATTGCCTTCCAAGCCGGATATAACAACATCGCCGCTTTTGGTGTTCAGGTTCAGGTTATATTTACGCGGCACTTTGATCTCAAAATCACTGCCTTCATTATCCCAACCATCGGTGCCGGTAATAGTAACATTGTTACCGTTTTGTTTATAGTTTTTCTCTTTCTGGCTGACACGTTCTTTCGCTTCTTCCTGGGTGTAAACGTTCAATGCCAGTCGTTCCTGAATATAAACGCGGTTTTTATCCCAGGTGGTGATCTGGATATCGCTTTCTACATTTTCAATATTTAAAGTTCCACCAGGATTAACATCAAATGTCTTATGGATTGTGGTTTTATAGTATTTACCCTCTTTGGTCAGATCCTGCGATGTCGCATAGTGCCAAATTCCGGCGACAAGCAACAGAGCCACAACCAGCATCATAAACTTTTTCATTTTCTATTCCTTTCTTGATAATTCGTAAGGACCTTTATTACTTTTCTGTTCCTGCAACATTTCCAATAATTGCTCGGATTTAAAACTGATATATTTACTTGAATCATTAACTGCCTCATGCAAAAAGCTTTGTAAATCCTTTTCGTCCATCTGCTTGCTCGTCAACGTTTTAAAGGCATCGATGCGCACCGATGTGTTGGAATCATAGAGTAAAACCCTGACAAGCAAGCTCTTTACTTGGTCATTTAACGGCATGGCCTTTAACGCATCAAGAGCCATCAACTTCAAACCGGGGTTTTCGTCGCTTTGTAAAATTTTTTCAAGCGGCTGCAAATAATCCATATCCAATGCCGGCCGGCCTTGCGCCGCCGCTTGCATGGCCTTTACAGCGTGCCGGCGGATATTGGTATTTTCTTCGCTTAACATAGCATAAACCAACAGTTCCTTGATTGCCGGATTATCCAGATTTCCAGCCAGTTGTACTTCATTGATCATATTATATTGAATTTCAATTGTCCCATTATCGGGATTGTATTTTAACCTGTCCACACCCATCAGGTATGGATTCATGGCGCCGTTTTCAATTCGTACAGAACCGGAAGCTGTGAGCAATTGCTGCAAAGGGTCGATACCGGGTGCAGATGGTTTTATTACCTGCCCCTGTCTGCCAACCAGAAAACCAAATGCAAATAATAATAGAACCAGGGCAAATTGCATGGCCGGCTTGAATGATAACACAGTAAATGAAGACGTCCGCACTTTCTTCCTCCGCCCTAATTTTAACTGCATCACATGGCGCATCGCTTCAAGGGCGGTTTCGGTTACCTGCTCCGGTTGATTTTCCTGCAGCAGGGCGCCGAACTGCTGCATGGCAGCGGCTTCTTGCCGGCAGGCTTGGCATATTTCCAGGTGTGCCTGGAGCTGCGCCAACTCTATCTCATCCAGTTCTTTATAATGAGCCAGGATGATATTCTTTTTATATGTTTTACATCTGTTCATAATATCCTCAACCGTTTCATATATTATAATAAGGAACCAAATGTTTTTTTAATTTTTGCGTAGCCCGGAACAGGTAATTTTTTACGGTTCCCTCCGCACAGTTTAAAATAACGGCAATATCTTTGATTTTATAATCCTGATACTGTTTCAAGGTGAATACGGCTCTTTCCTTGCTCGACAGTTTCTGCAAACCTTTTTCGATTTGCTGCCGCAATTCTGCAGAGGCTTGTTCCATATCCGCAGTCATACTAACATCCTTTACCGGTATTACACATATATCACTATTTTCATCAGCCAGATCAAAAATGGAAATGAATTGCCCGATCCGGCGTTTACGCCGCATATTGATCGCCGTATTTATGGCAATACGGGTCAACCAGGTTTTGAAATGGCTTTGAAACCGGAAACCGGATATGTTTTGAAACGCGCGCAGGAACGTTTCCTGGTACACATCCTGGGCATCGGCCCGGTTGCCCATCATCAAGTTAGCGATTTGCACGATACTGCGGTCATACCTGATCACCAGCTTTTCAAATGCCTTTAAATTTCCTTGCTGGGCTTGCTGTACAAGTTGAATTTCGTGATTGTCCATTCTGTCTCGCTTTTTTTAAATAGACAGCTCAATGGTTAAAAGGTTTGCACGAATATGAGGATTGCTTTATAAAATTTAAAATTTTTTCAAATGCAGGAAGGCTAATTCTTTGTCCGGTATATAAAAATCTCTGTCGGCTATATATATCGTGCCGGCAAAAGGAGAACGCCCTGATGAAAAGTTATGAACCCCACGGATTGTGATATTATCACAATTTAACAAACGCAGGGCAGCCGCATCGCCTGACGATTGGGTTAGCTGGTGACACACAAACAGGTTATTGAATTCCATATCCAGGCAATTTTGCATAGTAATTGCATGGATAGCGGCAGAATCTTTACTTCCTTCAGTATATAGAGCATAAAAAGACCAGTTCCGGACATTTTCCAATATCACTTCCTGAGCCAGGTGATGCTGCGAGGATAGTAAATACACCTTGCCGGGGGTTTGCGTATTATTAACCAGTACGCCGGCCTGCATATTCATATTAGCCGTCCAGATATTTTTTAATATACCGCCGCCTTCATTCGTCACCCACAGACTGTAGCCCTTGCCCGGTTCAACTATCTGGCCACCCTCAGCGCCCCAGCCGAACCAAACATCATCAAGACAAGATTTGGCGCCGGCCTGCCACTGAATTTGCACCGCCCCCCTGTTATTGCCGGCATCAAAACCAATGCCGCTGATAATATTTTCCCCTCCCGGCGGGGTTGTTATCATTGGTGTTAAAGAATCGGGATTCGTAAATCCGGCGGTGCTGTCGCGTAGTACTATTTGTGTGGCAAACGGGTGCAGGCCAACCAGGTTCGTCTCTTTCCGCAATTGCAGCGGTTTACTGATAACATACCTGCCCGACGGCACATAAATCGTTTCGTTATCGTTTATTGCCGTGATGAAAGCTATTGTATCATCGGTGAACCCATCTCCTTTGGCGCCATACTCTGTAATTGTGAACCACTTTTTTTGCGCCGGTAAATGCGGCGCGGTGGATTTGACCATTTTCACCGGTTCTTTTAAAGGTTGAAACTTGTACATGGTTTTAATCAGTTTATCATAACTGTCGCTCAACATGCGTTGTATTAGTAAACCATGGTTCAGGTATTCGATAACATAATAAAGCTGGTCAATATCAACCGGGGCATTACGATCCTGGAAATGTAAAAAATTTGGAACACGGTTACACAGAACATTCAACATGTTGATCTGGTTTCTCTGACTGTTATACCGGCTGATCAGAAAAGCGCTGCGGGAAATGTTTTCACACCGGCAATCGCGGACGAATAATTTTTCAATGGCATTTTCACGAACAAACACAGCATGTTGGGTGTTTTTGAATTGTGAACGTATGAGGGTCATACCGGATTCGCCGCATAAAACGGCAGCTTCTTTTTGATTTGAAAAACGGCAATCCATCACCATGACCTGCCTGCCGGTGGGACTGGTATCGGTAATAATACCGTAATCACCGCCGGTAAAAGTGCAATCTTCAACCAGGTTGCCAAGCTGTTCAATGGCGGTATAACCGGATTCCAGTTCAAAATCGATATGCTGCAGCGCCGATAATTGCGCCACATTAAAACGTACAGCGATGGCGCCGGGATTCCCCGGTGCAATATGCAGCGCCAGGTTACTCATACCGGAGCCAAAAGACGAGCTGCCGGCATCTTCGGGTGCCTGTCCCGGCAGGGGATAATTATCCCGAAAATGCAGCACTATCTTTTTTTCGTACAAATATGCCGGGTGATTCTCACGTACAATAAAAACCGGCTTGCGCTTGCCATAACCGATTAATCGGATACCCCGCCATATATTCACCGTATTATCCAGGCAGTATTTCCCTTCGGGAATGAACACAATTCCGGCGCCCCAGGTTTTCTCTAATTGATCTATGGCGTTTTGCAGCGCCGCCGAATCATCGGTTTCACCATCGGCATGAATAGTAAATCGATCGGGAGTAAAATAAACGGCGCCGGCATCGTAAAAAGCGGTTGTATAAAGGGAGGGACGGGAATTGAATAATGGTAGTCTGCATGAATTGTTTAAAGCGGCCAGGATTGTTACCAAAAGCAGGATAACCCATTTATATTGTTTATTCTTAAACATAACTAGTCAACTCCAAAACCGCCGGTTTCATTCCAATCCCATAATCCTTGCCTGTAAAGCCTTTACTGCCAATACCGGATAATTTGCACAACAGCTAGTTATAACAAAATACAGTTTAATAAAAAATACCGGCAAATTCAATCAAATAATACCATTTCAGCAGACAATTATGAAAAAACCTGTAAAGAGCACGCACATTTTTATTGTAGAAATTGACAATTATTATTAACTTGTATGTTCACAAACATTTTCAGGGAGAATAATATGAATCAAAATAGTGCTCCACAACAAATCAATATACAGTTAGGTGAAAAAGAGGCCGAAGGTATTTATTCAAACATGGCATTAATTTCTCATTCCCCGGCAGAATTTGTTTTTGACTTTACCCGAATCGTCCCCGGCTTGCCTAAAACCAAAGTTTATGCCCGAATTATTATGACTCCCCAGCACGCCAAATCTTTACTGAATGCACTGCAGGATAATTTGAAAAAATTTGAAGAAGAATTCGGTGAAATAAAGATCATGCCCCAGGGAAGCGGCGCCAAAGGATCAATCGGCTTTCAACAAGGAAACTATACCCCCGTTGAGTCGGGTGAAAACGCCTGACCTGGATTTTATCAATTTGTTCGAGGATAACTTGTTACGTAATACATACATTTTAGCGTTGTTGGTGTTTATTCTTCCGGCTTGTTTATTCGCGCAATCACCCGATATATTTACCCGTGGTAATATCAGTTTGGAATATGGCATCTGGAAGCCGGGCGATTTGGATGAAAACCCGACCAAACCTTTTGAAAATGTTCCGGGCGCCAAGCCGTTCAAGGGCGCTTCTCTGGTTACACCATCGCTGGGCAGCTTTTCACTATTGTGCTCTTTTATGTTTTGGAAGCAGGATGGCCTGGAGAACAGGACCCCCCTGGAATATATTTCTTTACAACAGTTATCGGTTGGACTGAAAAACTATATCTTAACCCAATCGCGAATCTGTCCCTATGTCAATTACGGAGTAGCTGTAATCTGGTCGCATGAAGACCCGATAGGCCCCAACCAGGAAAAAATAAAACTGGTGCGGGCCGGTTACGGCTTTGATGTCGGCGCGGGCGTCAATATTTATTTAATATCGCACTGGGCTATGGCGGCGGAATATTCTTATCTTTATGCCCGCCTGGACAATAAAGTAGGGTTAACCGATAATTACAGCGGTCCAAAACTGGCAGCGAAATTACTTTACCTCTTTTAATCATATTATTCCCGATTACATTTGTATAAACTTGAAGCAGTAATCGTATTCACTTGGAACAAAATAATGATTTGCCGGACGGACCCCTTTACAGGCACACCTTGTACAAAAAATCATCACGCAAGCCGGGACACCTACAGAAAACACGCTCTTGCAAAACATTGTAAATATTGATATTATTAATCAACATTTTTTACAGAAATGATTTACATTCTTTCATAATAAAACCATCACAACATTACCGGCATACTTTTCGGGTACAATCTTTGCATTTTTGCCCGCAAACTAGTTTAAACAAGTTAATTCCTGGAGGTAACATCTTGTCAATCGCCAAATTAATTGGTACAAAAAGCCGACGTATCATATTAATTCTTTGTCTATACACCTTGACTATCACCGCAAACCTGAGCGCAACGCATTGGAAGATCATGCCTGTTGGCAATTCGCTCACCTATGGTTACCCGACCGAACCCGGTTTTCGGGAAGCATTACATACCTTATTAACTGAAGCGGGAATTGATTTTGAATTCGTCGGTCCGGATGGCATTGCCCCGTTGAATGGTTTGTTTGTGAGCGGCGCCAAAATTGAAGATTTTTATGCGGGTAATAGCAAAGATCTGAGCGCCGCAATAGCCACCTACAAACCCAATTTGCTGCTTATGCATGTAGGCACCAACAACTATACCGATGTTGCCGCCCCGTATTCGCCGGATAACGGCATTACTTTGCTATCAAACACCTCATCTGGCAAACTGGCCAAACTTTTAAAACAGTTCTCCACACAATCAAGCCTGGAGCACATTCTATTATGTAAAATAATATCGCAAATCAATAATGGAGTTTTGGCTAATATCCAGGTTGAAGCCTACAACTCGGAAATTGAACGCATGTTTTTTGACCGCGCTTCGGGAATTGCGGTCGATAAAATGACCATTGTCGATATGTATTCACAACTTGATATTACCGATTATTATGATGAAAAGCATCCCGATCAAGGCGGGTATGATAAAATGGCGCAGGAATATTCCAGGATTGTTCAGGGCATTAACAATAATGATATGAACAAACCCGGTAAAATTGCCTGGATACGCGGTGAAGTGCTGGATAAACAAACCGGCACCATTCAACTGCAGTGGAAAGCACCCGGCGACGACGCCTATTACGGCAAAGCCAATTTATATGAACTGCGTTATGCAGAATATGAACTTGCCGATTTTTCGGACGGTATTTTGGTGCCGGGGCTGGATGCGCCCAAATCTGCCAACAGCACTGAAACCAAAATTATCAGCGGTTTAATTCCGGGAATTACCTATCATTTCTACATTCGCGCCTGGGATGAAATGAATAACAAAGGCGCGGTTTCCGATGAATACAGAATTTATGTTGAACCCGATGTGGTTCCCGAATACACGGATAATTTTGCCGATCCCGTTCTTAGTGAAAGCTGGTGGGATTTCGACCCCGCTTATGAAATTATCAACGAGCAATTGGTGAATACCAATCCCGCAACCGGTTGGGATAACCTGGCCACCTATAAACGGGTTTCGTACAATAAAAACGCTGATTATATTGAAACATCCTTTAAATTCATCCAGTTTGGCGACGGCGGCGCGGCTATGATGCTGGACGATACTACATCAACGGCAAACGGATATTTTGTGTTTATCCGCTCCAACCGTCTGCGCTTGTTTGCTGTTACTAACGGCAGCATTCAAACGGCAGAGATCTATTCTTCCTCCATTTCGAATACCCCCCAGGCCGGGGATGTTATGATCGTGCAATGTTATCCTAATACTTTCAAAGGTGTTTCCTTTGAGGTTTCGGTGTATAATGAAGTAAACGGCACCCGTTATGTAGGTAATGTGTGGGATGTGAACAAAACCCAGGGTAACGCCGATAATCTGTATTCCGGCGTTTTGTTGTATGGCGGTCAACATTATGCCATTGATGATTTTAGCGTAAAAATTCCACCACTGCCGGCGCATAAAATGGCAATCTATGCCGGTAATAACGAGTCCGGCAGGGTAACAAAGAAACTGGCTAATTCATTGACTGTGCAAGTTACCGATGTGAACGGCCTGGCGGTTTCCGATGTTCCCATTGATTTCAACGTTACCAGCGGCGTCGGTTATCTTAGCACCCATCCCGATTCCATTGAACAGGATTTTAACAACAATCTCTGGATTGAAGCTGAAAGCGGCGATTTACAACTGCCCATGACCAGTTCCGACGATCTGGGCGCATCCAATAACAAATATATAGTCGTGGTTCCCGCAACTGATGCACAGGGTAACGGTAATAATGAACTGGGATCGGCTGTATACAGGATTTATGCCCCGGTAGCCGGTATTTATCGCTTGTGGCTTAGGGTGCTTGCGCCATCGGGCGTCAGCAATTCCTGTTATGTTTCGGCCGCCGGGTCGCAGGAATATCGTTGGGACTTTGAAGCCAATGCCACAGAATGGCGCTGGCGGTCTCCGGCGAACCACAGTTTTACCCTGGTAAGCGGTTTTAATGATATGGTGATCCGTAACCGCGAATCCGGAACCAGGATAGATAAAATCCTGCTCTCCCGCATTGAGTCATACACGCCAACCGGCGAAGGCGACGAAACCCAGCCCTTCTCATTTATCACCAATGCTTCCGGTCTGGCGCGTACTGAAATTACATTTGGTACTACCACCGGCCCTGTGCAGGTTACCGCCACCGGCAATGTACCCAATGGATCGCCGCAAGTATTTACCGTCTACGCTCAGGCGCTCGATCCCCTGGCAATGCAGTATAATTCCCCGCAAAATTATCCGGGAGTTGCCGGGAATCCGCTCGATATCCCATTCTCCGTTATGCTTAAAGATCCTTATAATAACACGTGTTCCGGTATTCCGGTAGATTTTGAAATCATTTCAGGAGACGGTACGTTTAACGGCGGCGGCATCGATTCCACCCGTATCTCTACAGAAAGCGACGGTACCGCCAGCATAACCCTCACTCTCGGTTACCAGGAAGAGACTATCATCCGCGCTTCGCTGCCCGACTTTCCGGCAATTTCTCCCCTTGAATTTCATGGCATCGCCGGCGAGGGCATTCCGGTAGCTATTCAGGTAACCAGCGGCCAAAACCAGACCGCAATTGTTAAACATGAATTACCCCAGCCATTACAGGTACTTATTCTCGATGAAAAGAATGATCCGGTACAAAGCTATCCGGTTCCTTTTATTGTAATTAAAGGTAATGGTTTACTCGATGGCGAAACATCAAGTAAAACAGTTAAAACCAACGCAGCCGGTTTGGCTAGTGTAACTTTTACCCTGGGCGATACCGCCGGTGTTGAACATAATATTGTCATGGTGGATGTGCCCCTGCCAGGCGCGCCGCTTTATTTCAAACCGATCGCGATACCCGATTCACCCTGGCAGCTTGTTAAAATCAGCGGCGACGGACAGCAGAAAAACGCCGGCAAGCTGTTTAATGATCCCCTGGTGGTGAGGATAACCGACCGTTATATGAACGGTATTGAAGATTATCATGTTAAATTCACGGTTGTAACCGGAAATGGAAATTTCTCCGGAAATGAGGGTACCATGGTAACCGGCGACGAATCGACCGTCATCACCGATTCCACCGGCGCAGCCCAAATATCATATACTGCGGGCAGCATCGAAGGCGTCAACTCTATCCGGGTTGAAGGATTACCGGCAGTACAGATCGGCTCTCCTGAAACATTTGCATTGACTGTTCTGCCGCGTCAGCCCAACCTTATCAACAAACGTTCCGGCGATAACCCGCAGCAAATTGCTACCGTGAATAATTTACTTTCCGAGCCGTTTAAAGTCCGACTGCTCGATCCGTTCGGTAACAGTATGAGTTCCGGAATCAAAGTGGTATTTAAAGTTACATCCGGCGGTGGCAAGTTTGCCAATCTGGATTCCACCATAATTGAAACAAATTCTTCAGGCGAGGCCGAGGCCTATCTCCGCCTTGGCATTACCGCCGGCTCGCAAACCGTCAGGGTCTATTTATTGAATTACCAGCAGGTTGCCCCAGTCTCTTTTACCGCCATTGCGGTTCCCGACGCGGCGGTTAGAATTATCTCTGCAACCGCCAATCCGTTTACATTCAAAGCCGGGTATTCGCCTATCCCCTTGCAGGTTAAAATAGTGGATCAATATGAAAACCCCAACCCCGGCCACGCGGTGCAGTTTAAAATAACCCAGGGCAACGGCAAACTGGAAGGCAATGTTACCACGCTTACCGTCAATTCCAATAACCAGGGAATTGCCGGTGTTAACTATCAAATCGGCACCAATGTTTCCGTAACTAACCTGATTACGGCTACTTCGCTCAAAACCAATACACAACAGCAGCTTACCAACAGTCCGATAACCTTTAGAGCCTTTGTAACTCCGGATACCGCCAGCCAGATCGTCAAGATCAGCGGCGATACTCCCGTGCAGCAAGGCCAAATCGGTTCATTGCTGCCGGATTCCCTGGTTGTGCAAATTCGTGATCAATACAATAACCCGATTCCCAATCAGTCGGTTTCCTTTCAGGTGCTTTCGGCAACGGGTTTGATTGGCAATAAAACCGAATCGGATCGTATAACGGATGAAAACGGCAATGCTTATGTTTTTTACACTCTCGGCTTTACTGCGGGTGTCGCCAGCGATTCCGTCCGGGTTGTTATTAAAAACCGTGCGGATATTGCGCCGGTAATCTTTAAAGCCACGGCCCTGGCCGGCGCACCCGAAAAAATATTCGCCTGGCAGGATAGCACCTGGCCCGGACTGGTTTTAAGCAACAATCCCATATTATTATCACCCAAAGTAATTGTCCGCGATATACGTAACAATGCCGTCACTAACGCCCTGGTCACCTTTAAAATCAAGCGTGGACTGGGTAAGGTGAACAATAAAGATTCCGTAAATGTATACACCGGCGCTAACGGTATTGCCAGCGTTAACTGGACGTTGAGTTCAACTCCTGACACCAACCTGGTGCAGGCAATTTCCAGGTACAACGGAGCGCCGCTATCCAATTCGCCGGTTATTTTTACTGCCGTTACCATGCCGGGTGTTCCCTTTTATCTGCAAAGGAAATCGGCGGAAAATGATACGGGGATAGCCAATCAGCGCTTATCTGCACCACTTCAAGTCCGTGTTACCGATCAATTCCAGCATGTTATTGCCAATCATCCGGTACAGTTTACCATTACCTTCCCGGAAAGCGGCGCCAAAGGTAAATTTATCCTGGAAAATGACTCGCAGGTGGAATCGGCTACCGTTTATACCAACAACGAAGGGTACGCACAAATCTATTTTAAACCGGTCACCGGCATCAACTCGGTCAAAGCGTCATCACAATATAATAGCGTCAAATTACAATCCGATCAGACATTTTATATAACCGGCACGGCTCCGCAAGCCAGTTACATTGACTTGTTAAGCGCTCAAGAGATCACTGCGGTAGTTAACAGTAATCAAAAGATCAATGTTCAGGTTGGCGCTTATGACGCTGTCGGCAGCCCGGTCGATAAACATGGCATCCATTTTAAAATCCTTAAAGGTTCAGGCTATCTCGAATCGACCAAATCGCTGCAAAGTTACATAAGCACCCGCAACGGCGTGGCTGAAGAAAAATGGCTGCCGGGGACTGTGGCCGGCGCGGAAAACTGGCTGGAAATTTCCTCAACCTACGACCAGGTGCATATTACCGGTTCCCCGGATACGGTCAGGCTAACCTTGCTGCCGGCTGCTCCAGATCCCGATTCTTCCAGGATAACGGCTACCAGCAATATTATTGCTAATGGTACAGATTATTCACTGATCACCGTGACAGTGAAAGACAAATACAACAATCCCATACCCAACCTCACGGTTACCCTGGTTTCGGAAAACCAGGGCGTTAGCATTGAAAATCCGCAAACGCCTACCAATGCCAACGGCATAACCACCGGAAAAGTGCGGTCAACGGTCAGTACGGATACGGTACGGGTTACGGCGCACATTGCCGGAACACCCCCGGTAGTGATTTGCTGCGCCCAAATTGTCTTTACACCGGATCGGGCCGGAAAAGTGGTGGCTATTTCCGGCAACGGACAAACCGGTAATAAAGGCGCCGCCCTTAAACACCCGTTCATAGCAAAGGTTACTGATAATAATAACAATCCTGTTGCCGGGGTGGATATTAAATTTGAAACCGAGCAAGGCGGCGGCTATCATCTGGATACCGGTCAGCAAAGTTACACCGTCAAATCGGATGCCAACGGCATGGTTAGCGCATTGTGGGCGCTTGGCCCGGATAATGGTACAAATTTGGTAGCGGCAACTATAAAGAGTATGGGACAAAGCAGCCCCAAAGCCCTTTTTACCTGCCAGGCCAAAACACCGCAGCCGCCATATAGCTTGTTTATTGTCTCCGGTAATAATGCAAATGTTGCCGTGACTGATACTATGACATCTCCGCTCGTTGCCGGACTGGTCGACGCCGATACCGGCGCCGTTTTTAACGCCCCGGTAACCTGGAAAGCTCTGAACCAGGGCGGCGCTTTTGCCGAAACCAATCCGGTGGCAACCAACAGCAGAGGGCATGCGCAAATACACTATATTGCCGGAGCGCAGGCGGGACAGCAATTCGTTCAGGCAAACGCTGCCAATGCCGGCAACGCTCTGACATTCACTGTTAATGCAATATCCGCCATGGCAAGCGACCTGGTTGCGGTTTCAGCAACGTCCGCGAGCGATACGGTGGGACATATACTGCCGGATACAATGATCGTCCGCGCCCTGGATCAGCACAGCAACCCGGTTGCCAATGTCCCGGTGGTTTTTCAAATTGCCGACGCCCCTGCAGATAATCATTATGCGCAGATGCTTCCACAGGATTCAGTTATAACCGATCAGAACGGCCTGGCTAAAATTCGTTTCAAGATCGGCCGGCCGGTTGGCGATTATGTGGTAACTGCTACTTCACCGCAAATACCGGATGTTAGCGTACTTTTCCAGGTTAACGCCGTACATGGCCCGGCCGCCCGGCTGCATAAATATTCCGGCGATGGCCAGTACATGACGAAAAACCGCACTCTCATATACCCGGCGGTTGCGCTGGTTACCGATGAGTTCGGCAATAGTGTGGAAAATGAAGTGGTCTATTTCCAGCCCAAGAATTTCATCGGCAGCGTCACCAGTCAAAAAGATACAACCGACAGCCTGGGACGGGCCGGAACTTTCTGGCAGCTTGGCAACCAGGCCGAAAATGCTCTATGGGCGTCCAAGCCGGGGATGACACCCAACCATGTTGAATTTACCGCTACCGGTGTGGAGAACGCTTTTCCGGAATTCATCGGTCTGACCCACCGCGATACGGTCGATTATACGCTTGATGGGTATAATGTCATCATCACCGCCCGTGATGACGATAATGATCCGTTGACCTATACCATTGTGCAAAAACCGGCCAACTCCACTTTTAATCCGGCGACCCGGCAGTTCTCCTGGCAGCCCAAAAGCAACCAGAAAAAAACCTGGAATATCGTTTTTAAAGTGGAAGATAACAAATCCGGCGTGGAAAAAGGTTTTGATATTGATTCGCTGGTGGTAACGGTGACCGGCAACCTGCCGCCGCGCATTGTCTCTTACTTTCCGGCCAACCTGAACATCAATGTGACGGAAGACAGGAATGAAAAATTCACCGTGCTGGCTACCGATCCCGATGACGACCCGCTGCTCTATACCTGGTATGTGGATGACGATGCCTGCGCTTCCGGCGCCGAATTTACCTTTATCGCCGCCGAGCATCCCGGCGTCCATTCGCTTACCTGTATGGTCTCCGACGGCCAGGATTCTGTTGAGGTTAAATGGGATCGCGTCACTAAAATCGAGCTGACCAGCTTTAGCGCCAGCCATACGCCCTACCAGGGAATTTCCGTAAACTGGCAAACCCGCAAGGAAGAGCACAACCTCGGTTTCTTTGTCTACAGAAGCATGGCGGAAAAAGGCGATTATATAAAAATGAATGAAAAACTGATCGCCCCGGAAAAGGATTGCGACTATACCTACACCGACACCACCGCCGCAGACGGCCGCCGCTATTATTATAAACTGGTCGACGTTAACAGTTCCGGCGTCATGTCGGAAAACGGGCCGGTCATGGCGGAAACCTCCCTGCCCAGGGATTTTCAGTTGTACCAGAATTTCCCGAATCCGTTCAATCCGACCACCAAAATCCGTTTTGAACTGCCGCGTGAAGCGCAAACGCAAATTACTATCTATAATGTTAACGGCCAGGTGGTTAAAACCCTGGTCAACAGCAAGTTCAAACCCGGTTACCATGAAATTACCTGGAACGGCCTGAACGAGTTTGACAGCAAAGTCAGTTCCGGAATTTATTATTTGCAAATTCAGGCCGGGCGCTACAAAGACGTAAAAAAGATGGCCTTTATCAAATAATTTACCTGCAACTGTTGACCCGGTTGCTCTTGTAACTCCGAATAAACAGCCGCTGCGGTTTCGCTGCGGCTGTTTTCATTTTATCCCCAACTCTGAGCAGGATTACAAGCTCGGACCGGGGATATACCCTGGCCGCAGGCCCGACCACAGGCTAAACCCCGTTAGGGGTAAAATGTTTATAGCAAATTAAATAAAAAATTAGTAACCCCGTCAGGGGTGGAACCCGGCAGCGCGATCAACAGTCATCTCGATACGTCCCGAAAGGTAAAGCAACGGGACTATTCGATGACCGTAATATATTTTAGAATAACCGGTCGTCGAGTAGTCCGCTCCGGCGGACGTATCGAGACGACATTTTCTGGTCAGTACGCAACAAAGTGTAGCCCACCTCGCCGCAAATTCGGCATAAGCCCGGTCAGGTTCGAATTCATAGCATTTTCTTTGTAACAGACTCATACCTCAGGTGGACCACACTGAATTGCTGCCGGGATTCACATCCCGGTGCGGAAAATTCGCCAGGGTTTCTTACCCTGGAACAAGGGGCTTTTGCCCCTTGTCTTTAACGAGCGTGGAACTGTGCCCTTTCACAGTGGATGGGTGCAGCCAATCGGTGTATGAGTACCAAAACACAAACCCGGCTGGATTTTGAAATGGTGTTACAATCAGAAAATTCATTGCCACGTCATTTATGACGTGGTTAATATTATAATATTGAACTGACTTTAACCTAATTATAATTTAGGCTAAAGCCTTGTTTTTGCATTATTTGATCCACGACCTGAAGGTCGTGGCAATGACGGGATTTGTTTATTGACCGGTCGTCGAGTAGGGCCGGTGCTACATCTTCCGGCCCGTATCGAGACGACTTGACCTGGGATGAGCGCTAAAAAACATCCTGCCGGCTGTCCGAATGATGGGGTATCTGTACTGTTATGAATTCTTTATACCATAATCCGGGACGGCGAGTTCAAATCCGGCAAATAGCCGAAAAAACCCCATCCTACTCCCTAACCCATGCCCCAGGTGGACCACACTGATGTTCTGCCGGGCCGCAGCCAGATCGCACCGGGATTTATATTGTCTTTTTCCTGATCCACAATTCAATATGTTTTGTAAAATTTTGTTTGTAAATTTATCGGCCTGAAAAAAACCTGTAACAGGCTGGCTATTGACCCGGCGCAAACCAGGCCAACCGGGGTAATGTGTTCTGTACTTTCATCAGCAGCAACACTCCTGTCCCCAAGTCATACTATACATATTTTTTGATTTTGGAATTTTTATGCCCTACATCGGTGAACTGGCCGCCTTAACCGGCGCATTTTTTTGGGGAATCTGCTCCCTGCTTTTCGAGTCCGCCACCAAACGGATCGGCACGATAACAACCAACCTGTTCCGGCTTTTCATGGCGACCCTGTTATTAAGCATCAGTTGTTTTTTTGCAACCGGCGAATTCTTTCCGCTGCATGCCAGTTCCGCCAATTACCTGTGGCTAAGCATCAGCGGCATTGTCGGCCTGGTCATTGGCGACAGCGCCATATTTAAAAGCCTGTATATCCTCGGCTCCCGCCGCACCATGTTGTTAATGTCGATTGCCCCGCCAATCACCGCTGCCCTGGCCTGGCTTTTTCTGGGAGAGACGCTGGCCTGGCTGGCTATCATCGGCATTATTATTACCATAGCGGGTATATTTTGGGTCATTAAAGAAGAAAATGTCCCGGAACCAACCAACGGCTCTAAATTCAAAGGGGTTATCTATGGCCTGATAGCCGCCCTGGGCCAGGCGGTTGGACTTGTATTAGCCAAATACGGTCTGGTTGACAATATCACCCCGGTGGCCGCCACTTTACTGCGCATGGCGCCGGCTACCTTTGTGCTGGCGCTGGTAATGCTTGCAACCAACAACCGCCATAAAATAACTCCGGCGCTCAAAAATGGCCGGGCGGTGCTGCTCACCTTTGGCGGCGCGATATTCGGCCCCTTTCTGGGCGTATGGCTTTCCATAGTAGCCATTAAACATACCGAAACTGGCATTGCCTCCACCCTGCTGGCTACTGTGCCGGTGCTGATCTTGCCGATGATCATTATAGTTCATAAAACCAAACTGTCGTTGCGGGCGATTATCGGCGCTGTTATTGCTGTCTGTGGTATTGCTTTGTTATTCCTCCATTAAAGGCCGGGTGGATAGTTTGAACTGGTTATAGAAAAATCGGTTATTTTACCCAAACCCTTTGATTGAGGGAACTTTTTTTTCATCAGAATTGTTCTATTTTTTAGAAGCGGTTTCATTTCAGGCAGAACCTGTAATGAAATGCAGTGTATAAAAAACAGATAATACCGGGCGATCTCTAAATTCTGTACATCCTTCATTAGAAAAAGGATATGCAAATGGGTGGAATACGACAAATCCTTATCGTTCCTGTATTTATTCTTTTACTTGTTCATTCTCCCGTTCTTGCGGTTGGGAATGAAGACAGTACTCTGACTAGCAGTACAACCGCCATGTACTCATCGTATACTAGTCCTTATGCCAATACCGGCGGCACTCAGGCGCTGCCCATTAAAAGCCTGCTGATCAATGAAATCATGTTAAAGCGCAATCTGAACCGCCTTTCCTATATGGGGCACGGTCGTTATCTGGACAGCTGCGAATCCACTGCACAACTGTTTTATGATATCAACATGTACCCGGAAGAAAGCAAAAATAAAATATTCCTGCTGGCAATCGGCGGCAGCATTGCGGGACAAGCGTTAAAATACAGCCGCAGGGAATTATCAAAACACAACCTGGGTTTCATTTTTCCTAACTTGTCCGGATTGAATGTGATGTACCGGGTGGAAAAACTGCACAGTACTATCTTTATGCGATTTTCCAATACGGACAAAATTGTAGTGTTTTCGGCATATAACGGCCGTATCAGCGTCAACCTGCACGAAAACAGTTATGCACAACAAAAAAACCTGGCCGTGCAGCCCCTGCCCGGCTGCCAGTTATTTTATTTAAACACGAGTTACCCGCAGCAAAGCTATCATGAAATTGGGATTGCCGCATATTACAAAAAATTCAACCTGTATTTTAACTATATAAAAAATTTTTCCTTTCCGGAACGGAACCGTTTGTCGGTAATTTCCTATATTACGCTTTGATTTTTGAATATTTTTACACAAATTTCCGTTAATATAAAAAACGGTCTGTTATATCAGGTTCATTAAATCAAGAGGCGGTTATGGACAAAACCAGAAAAATCAAACAACTCTATAAAAGTGTACCCACCATAGAAGGCGCAGGGGTACATTTAAAAAGAGCCTTCGGCAACCGCGAACCGGAACAACTCGATCCCTTCCTGCTGCTGGATGATTTTCATTCCAGCGATCCGCAGCAATACCGGGCCGGTTTTCCCTGGCATCCGCACCGCGGCATCGAAACAATTACCTATATGCTGGAAGGCAGCGTGGAACATGGGGACAGCCTGGGGAACAAGGGCATTATTGGCCCCGGCGATGTGCAATGGATGACCGCCGGTAGCGGTATTATTCACCAGGAAATGCCCAAAGGTGAAAAGAACGGTGCAATGTGGGGGTTGCAGCTATGGGCTAATTTGCCGGCCGCCGATAAAATGATGAATCCCCGTTACCGGGAAATCAAAAGCGGCGCGATTCCGGAAATAACTACCCAGGCCGGGGTCAAGATCAGGATCATTTGCGGCAACATTGAAGGCATGCCGGGGCCGGTGCGCGATGTCGTCATCGAGCCGGAATACCTGGATATCACCATTCCACCGGAAACCACTTTTTCCCATCCTGTAAAATCCGGCCACACCGCTTTTGCCTATGTACTCACCGGCGCAGCTTACTTTGACAAGGAACGCGATTCCTGGGCGCGTAAGGAAATTGGCGCCGGGTATATGGATTTACAGCGCGATTGTCTGATTAAAAACGAAAGCCTGGTCATTTTTGATAACGGCGATCATATTGTCGTTACAACAGTTGCCGATCCGGTGCGCTTTGTGCTGGTATCCGGCAAGCCGCTGCGCGAACCGATTGCCTGGTACGGCCCGATTGTGATGAATACCCAGCAGGAATTACGGGTCGCCTTTAATGAATTCCAGAACGGAACATTTATCAAATATACGGGTAAAATTTAAACGCCCATCAGGTAACTTGACGGATTAAAAACCCGTTACCGTGTACGCAGGAGGTAAACCGGCATACCGGTACGACGCTCATACAGGAAAAGACTTGTTCAATCTAAAACACTTGAAAATCGGCTTATGTTTGGTTATTTTATGCAAAACTGAGAATAAGATGAGTCGTGGAATAAAAAATATATGTTTTTTTCTGTTTCTGGCTGCGCTTCCCTGCCTGGCGGACTCGTACATCGAATCGCGGCTGAGTAAGGATATGGAAGATCATCGCCTGGATAATTACAGCAAGATACAAGCCGCGTTTATTCTGTCCGGCGCCACTCATCCCGATTCTCTGAGTTATTATCTAAAATGGTACAATACCCTGGTCAAGACCCTCAAAGATTATAACTTTGATCCCTTTGACCGCATTAATTCCGCCGGTAATGTGTTTGGTTACCTGCATAGTAACTGGCTCATCACCTACCAGGAAAAAGCCACTACCCTGATCAATGTGGTCAAACAAAAACAGTTCAACTGCGTAGCCGGCACTATTCTTTATAACCTGATCTGCGAAGACATGGGCTGGGCCACCGAAGCCTTTGAAACGCCCACTCATACCTACACTATTTTTACGGATTTCTCCCGGCGGCTGATGGTGGAAAACACCTCCGGTATGGGATTCAACATCATGGAGAACCTGAAAGAGTATTCCCAATACCTGTTGCAATTTTACCCGGAAGACCGGCGCTACCAGATCGGCCTGGATAAAATATATGCCTATGAAAATACCCAGGGCCGGCAAATCAACAATACCGAACTGTTAGGGCTGCTGGCATATAACCGCGCTTATTTTGCCATGCAGGTCAAGGATTACCGCAGCGCTTTTAATTTTGTCACCCTGGCGCAGCAATTCAACCGCGATTCTCGCTCAAATTATAATTTCGAGATCGACCTCTATCACAAATGGGGCAAAAAGTTGTTCGATGAACAGAACTATGAACAGTCTTTTGAAGTATTCCAGATCGCCCTTAGCCGACACCCGGAAGTGAAAGAATTTGTGCAAAACAGCCGGGCCTGTTTTTTCAATGCGCTCGCAACCAACTGGACGCAAAAAAACTGGCAATCCACTACCCAGCTTGTCCCTGCCATGCTGGCCCTGCAAATAATGAACGATTCCGATCTGACGAATTTGCAGCGGATGCTGGCCAACTGGGGGGATTATTTTTACCGCACGCAAATGAAATTTGAATGTCGGCAAACTGCCGCTTTGTGGGCGGCAGTTGACCCGAATAATCCACAATTACAGCGCTTCCAGGCTGCCATCGAAACCCTGCCCTGATGTATACTCTTGCTTGCCCTCTGTCTCCGGCAGATAAAACGGCACAGCAAAAATTTTACAGATAAATTGCCGGAAATGATAAAAATCCTTTGAATAATGTTGCGGTTGTTTTACATTATAGAAAATATCTTTTATTCAAGGAGGAAGTTATGACCCTGGATTTTTCCAAATTCAAAAAAATAAATGAAGGCAAGACCAAGATCATTTACGAAAACCCGGCAGACCCCAAATCTGTCTTTATGCAGTTCAAGGACGATATCACTGCCGGAGACGGTGTGAAACATGATATAATCCAGGGTAAAGCCCTGGTGGACTGGCAAACCAACAAGGATATTTTCGAATACCTGAACCGCTGCGGGTTACAAACCCACTATATCAGCAGTCCGGCTGAAAAAGTATCGCTGGTCAAAAAGCTGGATCAAAAAATCAACCTCGAAGTGGTGTCGCGGCGGGTAGCCACCGGGTCGATTCTGCACTGGGGCAATGCGGTGGAAGGCACACGTTACGAAACGCCCATCACCCAGTTCCATTACAAGGATGATCCCCTGCACGATCCCCTGCTCGACCAGAAATATATTGAATTCATCATCGCCAAAAAGAACGGCTGGCAGTATAAAAAAATGGTGGATTTGAATGTTCAGGTTTTCCTGCACCTGGAACGGGCATTTGCACAATTCAAGGTGCAGTTGGTGGATATGAAACTCGAATATGGCATTATCGATGGCGATGTGTACCTGATCGATGAGATCAGTGGCGGCTCGTTCCGGCTGTGGCCCTATGCCAAAGATAACCCCAACCTGCAACAGGCGAATGTTTTGACCGAACTCGACCCGCAGGGCCGCCTGGATAAAGATACATATCGTATGGGCGAGGGTCTGGACAAGGTGATCTCTAAATTTGCCATTATTGCCAATATAACCAAAAACTTTAAAGACCTGAAAATATAATTCTTTTCATGCGGCGGGTCACTCCGCCGCTTGTATAATACAAAGCTCGTCCTGGGTCGCAGATTCGACCAGGACAGAGATGTTCCCAGGTCGTACCAGGGAAAGTGTAGCATACCTTTCCGCAAATTCGATAAAAACAAAGGGCTGTGCCAATGTATAGTTTGAAAGTTTAAAGCGAAAAAATTCCGCAGTTGTACTACACTTTCTCATTCTATACTATTTGATACAGTCCCCCAAAATAACTTGGACAATTTATTTTATATGAAACAGAAACTTCGTCTATACCTGTTATTCATACTGCTCGTTCTGATCCCGGCAGGGATCTATACAAAATTCTATCATGGACCCGGACAAATTTGGGTCTATAATTACGCCGGGGATATATTATATGCCATGTTCTGGTATTTCCTGTTACTTTTTGCAGAACCGCTTTTGCCGCCATTAAAAACCGCGCTCGTCACATTACTTTTTTGCAGCATGATGGAATTTTCACAATTATTTACTTCCCCTTTGCTGGAAAAGATACGCAGTACCTTCCTGGGTAGAACCCTCATCGGCGTTAACTTTAACACCGCCGATATCTTTTACTATTTTGTCGGTTGCGGCCTGGCATGTATTATTTATAAACAGATGCTACACCTTTTTGGTCTTCCATCCGCCCCGCCTGAACCAGAGCGCCATAATGATACCCTTTAAACCCGTAGTGGCGGCGATAGCCCACCAGATGCCGTTGCTGCCCATTCCCAATGTATTGGCAAGCACAATGGCCAGGGGAATACGCGCCCAGGTGATGGGAACCGATACCAGCATAGGCGGCAGGGAATTCCCGGCGCCACCGAACGCGCCCTCGAAAACGATTTCCATTCCCAAAAACACTTCAAACATGGCAATAATGCGCAGGTAACGCACACCCTCGGCAATGACCCTGGGATCGTTGATAAAAAACATAATAATCCATTTGCCAAAAAACAGGAAAACCAAAGAAACCGCCAGCAACAAACAACACGTGTACAATACGGACAGCCAGGCGGCTTTTTCGGCCCGCTCCGGTTTTTTGGCGCCGAGGTTCTGTCCCACCAGGGTGGCCGCAGCCACAGAAAAACCAACCGCGGTAAAATATGCCAGTCCCTCGATGCGGTGCCCCAGGCCCAGCGCCGCCAGGGGTTCCGAGCCGAACCGGGTGATAACGCGGGTCAGCAGCATGTAACTGATGCTGAACATAATGCCGCTGAACGAAATCGGCGCGCCGACCCGGGCAATACGCCAGATCAGATCCAGGTTGATGAATTGTTTCATCCTGGTTACAAATTTAATCGTTACTTCTCTTTTCCGCAGCAGCCAAACGCTCCAACTAATAGCCAGAACATGACTGAGGACAGTAGCCAGCGCTGCGCCGCCGGTCTCCATACGTGGAAACGGGCCGATGCCAAAAATCAGCAGCGGATCGAGGATAAAATTCAACAACAGCGCCACAGAAATGATCTTTAACGGCGTTTTGGTATCGCCCATGCCGCGAAAGGCGGCATCTGCGGCAAAGGTGGTAAATATGGTGATCATCCCCGCAAAAATAAAATTCATATAATCGCGGGCAGCATGGAGTACATTGCCCTCCAGACCCATATAGGCATAAATATAATTTTGGAATATATATCCCAAAATGCCAAAGGTGATCGCTAAAATTGAAGCCAGAATGATGCCCTGGCCCACAACCCGACTGGCCAGTTCATTATCCCTGGCGCCATAAAATCGGGCGACCATGGCGTTAACGCCGGTATCGACCAGGGTGGCAATGGATTGCAGGGTCCACATCATAAACGCCGCCGCGCTCACCCCGGCCAGCGCTTCAGCGCCCAGTTTGCCCACCCACCAGATATCCACCAGGTTGAATATCATCAACAACAGCATGGAAGTAAAAGCCGGCCACGCCAGCTTAAAAATAGCACGACTGAGAGGAATGCGGGTCAGTTCCGGGCCTTCATCCGGCTCAGGCAAAACCACAACCGCTTCAGGGGCGCCGTGCCAGTCCAAAGGAGGTTCTTTTTTTAAAAAATCTTTATTATATTCACTCATAGATGTCCCGATATTTTAGAATTAAAATTACAAAAAAATAGTGTAAAGTCATAGAAAATATATGATAGCGGAGCATAATGTTTCTGTGCAATGCCCATTTAACCTCCCCTCCATACTCCAGAGACTGTGTGAAAACGCCTGTAAAAGCCTGGTTGTCAGCGCATGAAAGTAGCTCAGATTCTACCGGACCCGGAGTACAGTCCCTTTATGGACTGTGGGTCGCCGCAGGCGGCCTCGAATCGGTTTGTTGTTTCAATAAAAACATATAGTTAAATGGCATGGAGCATATATGTAATAATCAGTAAGGTTTTCTTGTTACAGATGATATTTGGGCCTTCGGCCCAACGCATCGCATAAAGGCAACCTGTAAAAAGATAAAAACAGTAAACTCTATTCAATAAAATAAGAATGACAACAATATGAAACAAATAATAATCGATCTCTCCCATCCGTTTAAAGCGGACATGCCACTGTGGCCCGGCGACCCGGTCTTTTTAGTGGAACAGTTTAGTACGCTGCCTTTAAACGGTTATTTTATGAATAAAGTTTCCTGCGGCGAACATAGCGGCACACATATCGGCGCGCCCTGCCATTTCAATCCCCGGGGCGTGGATGTTGCCGGCATACCGGCGCAGGATTTGGTATTGCCCGCCGTCAAAATCGACATCTCCCAATACTGCCAAAATAACCCGGATTACCTGTTGACCGTACAGGATATGTTGGCTTGGGAACAGCAACATTTAAAAATACCGTCGCACTGTGTGGCGCTGGTACAAACCGGTTGGGATCGCTTCTGGAACAATCCTCACCGTTACTTTGGTTTGGCGGAAAACACGATGCACTTTCCCGGCATTTCAATGGAAGCGGCGCAGTTCCTGGCGGCGCAGCGACAGGTTGCCGGTGTGGGCATCGACACGGCCGGCATCGACGGCGGACTATCACAGGATTTTGCCGCCAACAAGGCCCTGGGCGATGCAAATATCTATCACCTGGAGAACCTGACTAACCTGGCGCAGTTGCCGGAGACCGGGGCGATCCTGTTCATCGGCGCGCTGCCCATCGCCGGCGGCAGCGGCTCGCCCTGCCGGGTGGTGGGGTTGTGGTGAGGAATGCGCAAACCTGGTTCCAGGCCTCCGGGAATGCACATCTGGTTCCAAGCCTCCGGCTTGGAACCCCATAGCCCCGGCTCTGCCGGGAAACCGAGGAATCAGCTTATAATTTCAATTGGCAACAATCCTTTTCTATCAGTATAATCTTTATAACTTGAATAACGCCAATGGACAGGATCTTCTATATAGCCTGTTTTTACCGGATTATAATGTATGTATTCTAACTTTTGCACTAGTACATCTTCATTAAATATCATCTGCGGATGATCACCCTCTTGCCATACCTGGTATTCCTGAGCCGTTTTGTGTTTTAGTTTGTTCAATTTGAATTGCGATAATAACCAGTTATTCGAATTCTTTTCACATTAATCTATAATTGATCTTGCAGTATATGATTTAAACAAACCCAATTCTTTTATCAAATTCTCACTTGTAGCTATAGCATGAAAATGATTTTCCATGAGGACATAACCATGCAAGGCAATACGTTTATTTTGAATGAGAAATAACAAAGAATCCAACACTATCTGCCTAAATAGTGGATTCCCGAAAATGGGTATCCAGTTAACCACTGTACATGTAATAAAATATGGATAATTACTATCATATACCTTGTACCTGCTTCTTGCCATTTGTCCCTCCTTTGATTCTCAGCCGGAGGCTGTCGCCCTTACGCGCCAAGCCGGAGACTTGGCGCGAGGAAAACGTTGGGCCGCAGGCCCAACCTACGCGCTGATAGCTGATATCAAACACCTCTCGTCTCACGTCTTATGTTTCACGTTTGCCGTTTCACTTTACCACCACCGCTTTGCCCACAGCAGTGTACCCTGCCGCTGCCAGGTGATAATAATAAATGCCACTGCCTAGTCCCTGTGTATTCCAACTGACCCGGTATTCTCCGGCAGGATAATAACCATCGGCGAGATCAGCAACCTGCCGACCCTGTATATCATAGACCTTTAACGACACATCTCCCGCTTGCGGCAGATCAAAATGAATCGTTGTCGCTGGATTAAACGGATTGGGATAGTTCGCATATAACCGGTATGCTTTCGGCGGAGTATTACTTGTCACAGCCGGGTGTTCTACAGATACCGGTTTTTTGACAAATTCCAGCCAGTTCAGGTTCCAGGGACCTTTACTGACCAGTAAACGCAGCTTGTGCCTGCCTGCGCTCAAATTTACTTGCGTGTTAATCGTCTGCCAGGTTTTCCAGCCGCCGCTGCCCGGTACGTTAAAAGAACATAAGAAATCATCGTCCGCATGCAATTCTCCCCCGCCTTTAGCAAAGCTGTTATCCAGCGCCACCCGCAGCAATACATCATAGCTGCCCTCCTGCTGCACATCTATAGCATATTCGATCCAGTCATTATCATCAAAATTACCGACATTCACTTCGCTGCCGGGTTCGGTGGAATTGTCGCTTTTAACGCCGTACATATCGGCATAATCCTCCGCCTCGATGCGGCCGGGTATGACATGATAAGACTTTACTGAATCACGCTTGAAATCAAGCCAGTTGATATTCCAGTTCCCGTTGGCAATGAACAAGCGGATGGTTTGTTCCCCGGCCGGTAATATTGCAGTGGTATGAATCGTTCGCCAGTTTTGCCAGCCGCCTGTACCGGGCACCTGGAACGTTGTCAGGGTATTGTCGCCAACTTTTAGCTGTCCCTCTCCCTGTGACTCTCCGGCAAGCCTTGCTATGCGTATATCGACAAAGTATTGTCCCGCTTCAGGCGCATTAATAGTATAATCGATCCAGTCCCCGTCATCCAGCCAGCCGACATCCAGGCCGTCGCAGCCATCGGCATTTGCCTCGGTCAGAACGCCGGACATGTTCGCCCAATCCTCGGCTTCGACCCGACCCGGCAGGGTATGCAGACTTTTTACCTGGTAATTGCGAAATAACCCGCTTGCCCAGTTAAAAGTACTGTCGCCAAATTCCAGCGTCGGCACCCCGGCATAGCCTTCGGTATAGCCGTTCCAGGCGTTCAAGGTTATGCCCTGCGACAATAATTTACCGACCAGTTCGCTTGTCGAGTTACGCCAGTTCGTGTTATTACCATAAATGACCGAGTTCGGGAACACGATATGGGCGTCGTATCCCGGCGCAATATCCTGAATGAAGGGGATACCCGTATGTATCCATGCCGAGGAGAATTGCTGCTTCCAGTTTAAAATATAGTCATCATCATTCATGCCCAAACCAATTTCGGGGATAAAGCATTGAATGGCTAAAATGGATTCCTGCTGCGCCAGCAATGGGCCGGTGGTAAAGGGACTGGCGCGAAACTGTCCGCTTACAGGAAATAAATGCGGCGTTACGTCCAGGGTAAATCCCACCAGTACTCCGGTATCCTGAAAAATTTTGTCGGCCAAGTGGTCAAATCCTTCGGCAAAGAGTTGATCGGTGACGCCGCTTTGCGTCGAGGCGACATGGATCAGGGAGAACACATAGCGTTTCTGCCCATTCCTGTCGTACATTTGCGCCCACTTGGCGGGCCAGGGGGCGTTAAACTGATCGAGCAGGTAGCGGTCGATCAAATCCTCCATGATCGCCACAAACGCGGGAGCGGGATTCTCCGGCTCGCCCGGGAAACAATTCATAAACGAATATTCCGGTGAATTGGGCGTGGCGGCGGCGGTTTCGAGGTATGGCACAATGAGAATATCTTTATCCAGCGCCGCTTCAAACAACTCGTCATGCGACCAGGACGAAGTTTGCATCGGCGCCCACCAGGCCCAGTTATCCTGGCCGCGCGGCCCCCAGCAGGACATGTTGACAACATTGATGCCCGCATTGATCATGGTATTAACGGCAAATTCACAGTTTGCTTCATCTTCAGACCAACTCAAATGCCGCGCATCCGCCGGGTGAATGGTATAGAGCCCGGTATTATCGCCGGGGAAATATTCGTAATACTGAATGCCGTTCTTCCAGTTGCCGGTAAAGAAAAAAGCGCTTTTCATCGGCTGATTTTCGAAACCCGGATTCGCCAGGCGACCCCATATTCCTTCCCCTCTTAAACACAACGGGCCGCATGTAACCAGTAAAATACTGATTACTGAAAAGTTGAATATTTTACTCATAATGCACCGCCACTGTTAAGGTGACTGAAAAATATGATTTTGAGAGATATTTTCCGCCCGGAATGATCGCGCCGATGTTATTTGTTGTAATTTAGGAATTTTGCAGAATTGTGCAAGGGATATTTAAGTTACCCTTTTGTATTATTAATCTGGTTCCAGTCCTCTCAGCTTGTGACCGCAAAATACCCAATATAATTACAAATGCGTCAATATCCTGAATCCCCATGCTTTTCAGCCGGAGGCTGTCACCTATTCGTACCAAGCCAGAGACTTGGTACGAGGTTATTTATAATTTAAACTTTTCTTTTGGCCCCGGCTCTGCCGGAGAATAAATTCTGATAGGAATTATCACCAGGATGCCATAGGTGTTTGCCGGAGAAGCATAGATTACTTTATTTTACTGTTAAAAACCGTTAACAGGCTGTCCAGTTTTGCTTTTTTTTCAACTATTTTAGCAATTCTTCCACCAGACTCACTAAAATATACATTCTTGTAATAAAGATATTCCTCATCTATCTCAATATCCATAGATATTTCTTCATTTATTTTTTGGTAACTTTTTATCAATTTTACTTGATTCCCCATTGTATCTGTTGCATAAATATCGCCGCCGACGCTGATAGTTCCAAAGGGAAAACCGAATACATAAAAAATTATATCCTGTTGGGGATGCCAGCGGAAATTTTTAACGGATAGCGAAGATGTTGCGTTTACAATTTTATATGTACTATCTTTCGAATATAGCCATAAATGCGACTCGGACTCCCAAAGATTATCGCTGATAAACGCAATATATTTGCCGGAAGGCGACATTTGCGGCACTGAATTTACAATACCAATATGGCGGTTATAATGAGCGTTTTTTATATTCAAAATCGTTATTGTAAGGCTATCCGTATCTGTCAGGTATATTTTATTGTCAAATTCATAGATCAACTGCTTCTTGTCCGGGGTAAAAAACGGTTGTGTATAATCAGCCCAATTGTGATAACCTTTGTCTGTGTAAAATAATACCTCTCCAAAATTAAAACATTCGACAAATTTACCGTCCAGTTTCGCCCATAATGCATTGGGGGTTTTTATAGCAAAATCATCTCCAAAACGCCGGATTAAAAGTGTGGATTTGGTAATAAATGCATCTTGCCTGCATTCATGGATCAATTTTCCCTCAAGCGCCCCGGCCAACTCGTAACTTTCAAACATACCAATTTTTACCCTGATCCATTCGCCTTTTTTATCGATCCTGACCTTTTCATAATATACCAACTCACCATACTGTTTCAGGCTATCATAAAGCGCCAACACAGCAGCTTTCGATTGTGCAGGAAAAGAGGCAACCTGGATTGAATAAACAGTTTTTTCCGGTAGGGCAATCCTTGAATTCCAATAGTCAGTATTTGGGCGCAATATTGTATTAACAGAAAATAAAAAAAGTGCAATCATGTACATTTTTTTCATCTTTATTCTCCTTGTACAGGGTGTGGATATAATTCCACGGTTCTATAAAGTGATGTTAATAATATTCATGCTCCACCCATAGTTATAACTTCCCGTTATCTATAATAATAAACATTTTATTTCCTTAAAACAAGTAAGAAATTTCCACATGTCACCTTTATACTATTGCATGTCAGTATTAGGTTAATAAAAAGCTTTATAAAATAAAGTTGCTTGCTACGCTGCAACCAAACTCAATTAACTGTAATATGGTACCCTGCTGCCCCGGCTCTGCCGGGAAATAGTGTAAACGAACTAAATTTTAAATTAACATCAACTTGGTTTCTGTTTCTCTATCCTTGCCGCTCTTTTGCTTCTCAGCCGGAAGCTGTCACCCATTCGTACCAGGCCGGAGACCTGGTACGCGGTTAAGATTTGCACGAGGTTAATGCCGGTAAACTAGCGGCGGGGCCGTCCCCGCCGCCAGGCATACAAAACCGTTACGAGACTTACAACCAGGCACAACAGGGGGAATAGATATTGATGCCTGGTATAAAAAGTGACCGTATCGGATAAAGCCAGGGAACCGGCGCTCACCGATTCCGAACGCGGCGCCGGCGCATAGATTCGGCCAAAGGCATCGACAAAAAACGTCATGCCGCCGTTGGAACAGCGGGCGATGCTGTGGCGGGTTTCTATCGCCCGCAGCCGGGTTATATAGGCCACCTGTTTCTGGAAATAGGTATTGCCGAACCAGCTTTCAAAAGAGATCAGCACAAAACAATCCGCACCCAATTTGACCATGTGGTTCCAGATGGCCGGCACATTCTGCTCAAAACAGATCGGCGCGCCAAAATGGATGACCCGGTCGCCAAGCGGCAGTTCAAACAGTTTTAACTTGTCTCCCCGTTTATGATATTTATATTCCCCGGAAAAGTGGATGCCCAGCTTGTGAAATAAGGATAAATAGGGTATACTTTCCCAGCCGGGCGCCAGGTTGATCTTGTCGTAATATTGCAGTGACTCCGCCGGCGCCGGATTGGGCAGCAAGAGGACGACCCGGTTTAATGGCTGCCGGTTGCCGCTGCTGTCAAATTCAACGAAATATTTAACGCCGGTCAAAAGCGGCGTCTGCCAGTCATGCACGGCATTTTGAATATAATCCATGATCTGCCGGTTATTGCCATCCGGTACAGCCCCTTCATGCCACACGAACAGGTCATGGCGCTGTTGTTTCTTTTTGGAAAAATAATCCAGGGAATCTGTCAATTCGATGGTGCGGTCAAGGTTCTGTAAAAGGAGTTCAGCATTTTTGCGATTGGGGGGAAAACGGGTATTGATCATTGCAATATCCAGCGTTTCCGGTTTCTGCTGCTTGATTTGCCGGTCCCGGTATATGGCATAGGTTAAGGGCAGGGCCAGCATAATCAGGACAAACGGCACAGCCCGTTTCACAAAGCTCACTGAGAACAGGCGATATTCGGCTTTGACCAGAGCATAGTACAACAACACATTGAACAGGATTACCCAAAAAGTAACGGACAGGAAGCCAAACAGATCCGCATATTGCAATAGCCACAGGTTTTCCGTTTGCGAATGTACCACCATAAGATAGCCCAGGTTATGCGGCAAGGTACTGTACAGCCATTCCGTAACCACAAACAGGAACGGCAGAATAAAAATTGCTTTGCTAAATCCTCCCAGTCGTTTCTTAATAAAATAAAAAATGATGAACGGCAGGGGAAAGTTCAGGGATTCATTAATGGCGCCGACAACAATGAGCATTTTGTTGGTGGGAATATCCAGGAACCAGCCTGAACAGATAGTGTGGGTGAGGAAGGAGAATACCCAAACAATACCTAAATAGCGCCAAAAATTTCTGGCCTTTTCCAGGGTTACAAATAAAAACACCAGGGCAAACCAGGACAAAAATGACAGGTTGATAGCCCACGGCATGGGCCAGGAAATTCCATAGAGAATTACACCAGCCAGCCACAATAAAATATATTTCACTTTCAAATATTGAATATCCTTGTTATAAAAAAGCCCCGCGCCAGAGCCGGGGCCTTTATAATGATCTTAATAAAAAATCAATTATTGTTCGTTATACATAGATTATTTTTGAATGATTACCTTTTGCACATTGCCCTTGTGGGGTTTCATAAAATACAGTCCCCTGGGCAGGTGTGAAAAATCAGCCTGGAGCGTATTTTCACCAAACTGCATACGGCGGCCAAGTATATCGAACAATTCAAAAGTAGTGGGCTGGGTAAAACGTATCAAGCCGCTGGTGGGATTCGGATAGAATTGCATATCAGGTTTGATCATTAACGGTTTTTCATTGACAAACGTACCCGGCTGGCGGACTTTTTGATAATAGATCATATCCGGTTTCACTATGCCGGAAGTTTCAATACCCAGAGAATCCATAAAAACCATGACCTGGTGTCCCTGTTTACTGTAAAAATACACTTCTGTGCCGTTATCAAATTCCACCAGAATATCTTCATCTTCGGATTCCTCATCCACTTCCCAGTATGACCATATCCATTGATAGGCAATTTTAATGACATCCACTGTCCCTTCATCCGGGGTTTCCAGCGTGCCATAACCTTCGGACCAGAAATACCATGCTTCCACTTCATACGCCCCATCGCCATACCAGGTTGTATCGCAATCTATAGTCCAGTCCTCTCCCTCGCCCGAACCCGATTGATAATCGGTATCGTAATTCAGCGGTAAGGTCATAACTTCATCATCGTCATAGTCGGCAAACTCTAAATTAGCGCCTTCCATATTCACGCCCTCATACCACAGGCCTTCTTCATCCAACTGGTAATAGGTGTAAATATCAAAACCTTTATTAGGAGTTTTGATGTAAAGGCAATGGGTCGCTTCCGGCGCCAAACCGCCATAGGGGGTATATTGGGGATCGAGAATTTTCCGTTGTAATGTGGAAAATTCTAGTCCCCCCGGCAGGGTCCAGTGCTGCGCTGTGGTGAATTCGGGATCTTCGAGTCCCAAATCCATCTGTACATCTTGAGGGTAAGCAACAGATTCAATAAAATCCGCGTTGTAAGTATATACTTTTTGCATATCATCATAAGTTACAGCAAAATCGGCGTCTATACGGGCTGTGCGTTTGGCTGCCTTGTGCCGGGATACATCATTATTCAGACGGGCAAGAGTTTCATGGAAGGACATGACCAGTTGTTCCTGCTCAGCCTTTTTACGGTAAAAAGTACGGCGGGAGGAATTCCCGCACGCACCCGGATAGGGCACAAACCAGTCACGTCTTCCATCAGTCATCCAGTATCCACATTCATTTCCCGATCCTGGAATGACTGATGTATCCCAAAAAGGAAGTGGAACGGGGCTGGAATCGGTAAAAGCCCGGACCGGCGCAGGTTTTTCAAAAAATACCAAATAGACACCGGCGCCAATAACATACAGCAGGAAAAGTGTTTTTAAAAACTGCAGAATTCGCTTCATATTCGACCTCACCACAGTTAGATAACAGGTTATCCTCGTCACGTGATTTTGTTTACTATGAAATCTAATTTACATCAAGGGGGTACATTCGGTGGAAAAGATAATTAAAAAAAAATTATTCATCAAGTGAAAACACAGAAAATGTGCGCAATTGCACAAAAAAAAAAAATTAAAGCGGCAACTTCTTCTGCTGTTTAAATTTACATTCTTAACATCTGCCCATTGATAAAAGAAAGTTGATAAATGATTAAAAGGTGATATTATTCAGTGATTCAGCAACTAAATTCCCTTGTTAAAACCCCGGCAAACACCGGGGCTTGACAATTATTAATCTAATTGCAAAAACTGTTACTATTAATGAAAATCATGTTATTTTTGAATGATCACCTTTTGCACATTGCCCTTGTGCGGTTTCATAAAATACATACCCCTGGGCAGGTGTGAAAAATTAGCCTGTAGTACGTTTTCTTCAAACAGCAAGCGACGGCCGAGAATATCGAACAATTCAAAAGTAGTGGGCTGGGTAAAACGTATCAAGCCGCGGGTGGGATTGGGATAGAATTGCATATCCGGCTTGACCATTAACGGCTTTTCATTGACAAGCGTACCCGGCTGGCGGACTTTTTGATAATAGATCATATCCGGTTTCACTATACCGGATGTTTGGGCGCCGAGGGAATCAATATCGATCATGACCTGGTGTCCCTCTTTGCTGTAGAAATAGATTTCCGTGCCGTTTTCAAATTCCAGCAGAATGTCATCATCTTCGGAATCTTCAGCCACACCCCAATGCGACCATATCCACTGGTAAGCTATTTTGATGACATCCACAGTTCCGTCATCAGGCGTTTCCAGGGTGCCGTAACCTTCGGACCAGTAATACCAGGCATCTACTTCGTATTCCGAGTCATCGTACCAGGTCGTGTCGCCGTCGGCAGTCCAGTCTTCTTCCTCGCCGGAGCCCGATTGATAATCGGTGTCATAATCCAGCGGCAGGGTCATAACTTCGTCATCGTCATAGTCGGAATACTCTATACCATCACCCTCTATATTCTGTCCTTCCAGCCACAGGCCGTCTTCGTTCAGCAGGTAGTACTCATACACATCAATGCCCTTATTGGGAGACTTGACATAGAGGCAATGGGTGGCTTCCGGCGCCAAAGCGGTGTAAGGCGTGGCTTTGGGATCAAGGATTTTTCTCTGTAATGTCGAAAAATCCAAACCGGCCGGCAGGGTCCAATGCTGCGCCTGGGTGAATTCGGGATCTTCAAAGCCTAAATTCATCTGGATGTTTTCCGGAAATGATATGGATTCAATAAAATCCGAGTTGTAAGTATATGCTTTTTGCATGTCATCATAAGTTACTTCAAAGTCATCGTCAATTTTAGATGTACGCCTGGCCGCTTTATGTTCATTGGCCTTTTGCGTCAGGCGGGCGACCGTTTCCTGATATGTTTTCAATAATTGTTCCTGTTGATACAACTTGCGATAAAAAGTCCTGCCGGGCTTGCTTGCATTCGGGTTTGGGTCCGGCACAAACCACCTGCGTCCACACCATTCATACCAAACCCCGGGTGGGTCCCAGGATGGTGTCTGGACTGTATCACAAAAAGGAAGATTCCGGCCGTTGTTATTATTAAAAGCCTGGACTTTATTCGGCTTGGCAAGAAATAATATATAAATTCCGGCAGCAATAATATAAACCAGGAACAGCATTTTTATAAAGTGCAGAATTCGATTCATAGTGAGCCTCTTTGTGGTTAGGTTCTCTTTTATCCGCATCACATGATAATGATAAATTTTATTTAATTTTCTGGATTCCATTTTTATCAAGGGGTATAAAGTGTGTCGGTAAAGTTAGTTAAAATAAGACTCCCTGTCAAGCGAATTCATAGAAAATGTGCGCAATTGCCAAAATCTCATTAATATTTAAACTCTTGTACATTTCACAATTAATATCAGACATTTAACAACTGAAGCTGTTAGCTGATAACTGATAACTGATAACTAAAAATTAAAGCTAAATGGCTATTCTGTAAAGACAGCACCTTCAATATGCACCAACAGGCAAATACCCCTGGAAAATTTAACTTGTGCATCTTTACCGGCCATGACATTACTCAACGTCAGGGTTGAACCTCGCTCTACCACGGCGTCGGTGAGCGACCAGCGTACGCCGCTAATATCGAGATGTTCGATGCGTTCCGAGACTGGAACAATGGAAAGAATATCCCCTGGTTTGCCGGTCAACTGTTTTTTTGCCGGGCCGGTGAGTATCCAGCCCTGCTGGTCGCCATCGGCAATGCACAATAAGTGGAATGACCAATCCTGCCGGGTCAGCAGCATAATATTGGCTAAAAACTGATCCATGCGTCCGCCCAGCGCTGTCAGAATCAATACTTCCTCCGCCTCAAAGCGATGCGCTGCTTGTATTGCCAGTTCCAGGTCGGTTTCACACTTGTCTGCCGGATGTCTTTCAACGGGTATGCCAAGCTCTTGTACCTGGTTTAGTAATTCCGCATCCAGCGAATCCAGATCGCCGACGATCAGATCCGGACGCAGTCCCATTGCCAGGGCATACCGGGTCCCGCCATCGGCGCATACAATATGATCACCATTGCTGATATAACGCCGGTTCTTTTCAATATCGCCGGCAATGCCATTGGCAAAAATAATTACACGGGACATAAACGCATCCTGGTTAGCGTATCAGGGTCAGCGAGCGGGTGGCGGAAATCTCATCGCCCATCAGGTAAACCTGGTATTGACCGGAAGCCAGTTTCGAGCCGTCGATTCCGGCCGTATAGGTTAATCCGCCCTGCGCCCAGCCCTGGTAGAGCTCTTGCAAAAGCTGGCCGCGCGCATTAACCAGCAGCAATTTTACATTTTGACTTTCAACCACGCTGAATTGAATGACCGCAGTAGAGTTAAAAGGATTGGGAAAAGCAGGGGACAACTCGCAGCTTGCCGGTATTTCCGGTTTATCGGTCATTTCAAGAATAGTGGTACGAGCGGCAAAGTTCAGCAGCAGCAATGAATATGCAGGCATTACTATATTTTTGCCCAAATTCATACCCGTAACGCGGTTGGTAGAATCAAACTTGTCGGCAGTAATCGTAAAAACATCATAACTGCTGCCATCCGGTAGCCAGCCGTCAAACATCAGGTCGACAATTTGCAAATCGGCAGAGTGGTTGATCAATAATACCGACTTATAATCCTTGTTTTCGACAGCAAATAAATTAACAGCCGCCGGTTTCTGGGAGGTCGTCTTGACCGGGGAACCGGTCAAATACCGGTTTTTCAACGCCAGCAGACGCGATACCGGACGGGGTTTATAATCGTTGCTCATTAGCCCGGTCTGGTTATCGCAGTCGGTCCACAAGTTGCAGCCGTCTACTTTACCTCGTTCCGCCAGGTATTTCAGAACCAGGGCGTGAAAGACCGCCTCCTTGCTGCCGCGCAGGGGATCCCTGTCGCCGGGAAAAACCATATTATAGCCGGTTATCCACAGGGGAATGGCGTCAAGTCCATGCCGGTTTAATTTATCGCGTATGGAGCTACCCAGGCCAGCCAGCGCGGCCGCGCCATCCTGAATAACACTTTCGGGTTTGTTTTTATCAGCAATGATGGTATGATGATAGGTAAAAAAGTCCAGTTGCCCGCGGGTATTGATAATAAAAGTATCCAGAAAATCATTGTCCCAGGCATGATTAAACTCGCCGCCGCCGACCTTTATAGACAGATCAACTCTTTTCATGGCGGCAGCGCATTTACGATACAAGCCGGCTAACCCGGCTGCGCCGTTTTCAATCTTGTCCTCCGCTTCATGGAACGGCGTCCAGTATGGTATATCCCAGCCCTGTTCAATATTGACGATCTTTACCAGCCGTGCACACCAGTCCGAATATGCATCGGTTTGGTCCGCATCCAGTATAGAGTCATTATCCCGATCCATCCACGAGGGCCAGCCGGCAATGGTTATCAATAGCTGTTTTTTGTAACGGTCTGGATAAGCGCTTAGAACGGCTTGAATCTTTTTCGCATCCCACTTTTTTGCCGCTGTTATGACCCAACCCTGTTCATATTGGCGGGAATCGAGCCTGGTTTCTGCGGCAAATAAGCGGATAAATGGCGGCGCAATCACATCAAGCTGATCGCGGTAGCTGTAATCGCCGGCAACCTCAGGGTCTGCCCCCCGGCTAATGGTCATAGCCAGCAATCTTTCAGAAGCTTGCCCTTTGGGGGTATTCCAGTATACCGTGGTTTCTATTTGTGCATCAAGAGTATTGCTATAAAAAAGAACAAGAATATATAATATAGTAACAAATTTATTCACTCGGTTAATTACACCTCTGTTAATTCGACTTTAGTATCTAAATTTCCCGGGTTTCGTGTTTCAGCCATTCCTGTTCATCCGGGGTCAGGTATGGACTCAGTTTGGCATAAACTGCCTGGTGATAATCATTCAGCCACTGTTTTTCCTCCCTGGTCAATAATTCCACCATAACCAGGTCCAGGCAAATAGGACAAAAAGAGACTGTTTCAAAGCCATAAAACACGCCAAACTCGTTTTCGCAGCGTAATTCAGTAACGATCAGGTTCTCGATGCGGATACCGAATTTGCCCTGTAAATATAAACCGGGTTCGTTGGAAGTGAGCATCCCCGGTTTGAGCGGTACCTGGTTTTCGGGACGAATCCGCTGCGGGCCTTCGTGGACATTCAAAAAATGACCGATCCCATGACCGGTGCCGTGTCCGTAATTTTTATATTGTCCCCACAGAGCAGCGCGGGCTACCGCATCGATCTGCGAGCCGTTATACCCTTTGGGAAAAACCAGTTTCCCCAGGTTGATATGACCTTTTAACACCAGGGTAAAACAGGTTTTTTCTTCATCAGTCGTCTTGCCCAGGGTAATGGTGCGGGTAATATCGGTAGTGCCGTCCAGGTACTGGCCGCCGGAATCGATAAGTAAAATTCCTTCCGGCACTATTTTAGCGGCTGTTTCAGGGGTTGCGGAATAATGCACAATAGCGCCGTTGCCCCTGTAACCGGCAATAGTATCGAAACTGAGTCCTTTAAAGTTCTCGCCCTGGCGGCGGAATTCTTCCAGCTTGTCGGCAATAGTAATTTCCGTATGTTCTTCTTTACCGATATGTTTATAGAGCCATACCAGCCACTTTACCAGTGCCACGCCGTCGCGAATATGGGCATTGCGGATGCCCTGCAGTTCGGTGGCGTTTTTACAGGCTTTGAGTTCAAAGGGAATGCCTGGCGCCTGCAAAACATTGCAGAATGGCGAAATAGCATCCAGCACCCGCTGGCTGATTTTGCCCGGGTCCAGCAGCACCGTCGATTGCGGCAGATGCGCAAGATAATTAAAGAACTGCTCATAGTCAAGAATGGTGACACCATCACCTTCAAGGGCTTCCCGCACCTGCGGTGTTAATTTTTCGCTTTTAATGAATAACATAACTGCCGATTTTGTAATAGCCGCATAGCAATAGGCCACGGGATTATAGCTTACATCGGAACCGCGAATATTAAAGGTCCAGGCAATATCATCCAGCGCGGCCAGTAAATGCACATCCGCCTGGTGTGCAGTCATTTCCGCGCGGATACGGTTAAATTTGGCAATGCGGCTTTCTCCGGCATACTTTTCTTCCAGTATGAATATGGGATTCATGGGAACGACGGGGCGATCCTGCCAAATTCTGTCGAGGAGATCGGCCTGCAGCATAAAAGAAATCCGTTTTGTCGCCAGTTTGCTCTCCAGTTCCTGTACCTGGGTGACCGACATGACTTGGCCATCAAAGCCAACCACCGCATTTTCGTGCAATTGTCCGCTTAACCATTGTGTATATGATGGAACCCCGGCCAGGCCCTCCTTAAACAAAGTTATGCCCGAACCCCTGAGCTGTATGTCCGCCTGCAGAAAATAGCGCGAATCGGTCCACAAACCAGCCTCGGTAGCCGTAACCACGACCGTACCGGCCGAGCCGGTAAAGCCGGACAACCATTCCCGGCCTTTCCAGCATGGAGCAACATATTCGCTCTGGTGCGCGTCGTCGCTGGGGACGATCCACGCATCGATATTTTCCTTTTTCATCAGGGTGCGCAGGGCTGCAAGTTTTTCAGGGACGGTCATAGCTTTAATCCTTGGTTAGATGCCGGGTTTAATAGAGAATTTTTTAAGTAAAATTAAATCCTGCTCCGTGGTGTGCAGATAAAAACCACACTATTAATATAATCAATTACCGGATATACAGCAAGGGGAACGTGGAAAATTTTAATTGAATGCGATTAGTCGGTATGATGGTAATTATCGGCAAAAAACGAGCCTTGCTAAAATTATTTCATAGATTTAATATATTCCAGTCCGCCCAGTTGCTCCATCTGCTGAATGATCCATTGCGCCCGGCCGCGCACATAAGGCGAGGGTCTGTCGGCGTGCATGCGTTTGGGACTCGGTAGCACTGCCGCCAGGACGGCCGTGTCCCACATGGTCAGTTTGGTATGATCCTTTTTAAGCAAAACCTGCGAAGCGGCGGCAACACCGTAAACGCCGTCGCCAAATTCCGAGATATTCAGGTACACCTCCAGAATGCGTTGTTTGGGCCATAAAAGTTCCAGTAAAACAGTATACCAGGCTTCCAGGCCCTTGCGAATATAACTCTTGTCCGACCACAGGAACAGGTTTTTCGCCACTTGCTGGGTAATGGTGCTGGCGCCCCTTATGCGGCGGCTTTTTTTATTCTTTTCCAGCGCGCTCGAAATGGACTCGAAATCGAATCCGCGGTGCATGGGGAACTTTTGATCTTCAGCCGCAATAACCGCCAAACCCAGCAGCGGGGTTATGGTTTTACGGCTAACCCATTTATAATGAACTGCCGGGGTATCTCCCTTGTGGAACAGGTTTGAAAACCGTTTTTGCATAATAAAAGCGCTGGCCGGCGGCGGCGTCCAGCGGAAACTCAATACCTGGGCTACCGAAATGATCACCAGGGTGACTATAACCAGCCCGCTTATAGATAAAACTTTTAAAAATCGGGATCGCAGAATCGTACCTTTACAAATACATGTCACTCATTTTTCCGGTTGCCCGGATTTACGCTCAATATCAATTTATAAATTAACGAAAATCTGCATAAAAAACCAGCATATTTAAAACCGAAAATAATACCTGGGTTTTAACGAACAATGAATATTCTATCAAAACCCCTTATTTTTTTGTATATTATCGGGTAGTAATATTGTTTCTATCTTTGGATCTGAATGGATTATACCGATAAAATCAGTTTGCTGGAACAACAAATACCTTTTTTTAACAGCTCCCTGACTGACTGTACTATCTGCCCACGAGATTGCGGGGTAAACCGGCTGGCCGGTGAAAAAGGAATTTGCCGTGTGACCGATCAGAGCACGGTTTACAGCTCATTTTTGCACCAGGGTGAAGAACCACCGATAACCGGGGAATATGGCAGCGGCACGATCTTTTTTTCCGGATGCAACCTGCGCTGCATTTTTTGCCAAAATTACCAGTTCTCCCATTCTGTGCAGGGCAAAGCCCTGCAAGACCGGGAACTGGCGGACATAATGCTCTCATTACAAGCAAAAAAGGCGCATAATATCAACCTGGTAACGCCAACCCATGTGCTCCCTTTTATCTTGCGGGCGCTATTGATTGCCGGCAGGAAAGGGTTGAACCTGCCAATTGTTTACAACACCTCAGGGTACGAAAAGCAGCAGATCATCGACCGGCTGGCCGGGATTGTCGATATTTATCTGGCGGATATAAAATATTACTCCTCCCGCCTGGCGCAGAATTGCGCTCAAGCTCCGGACTATTTTGAACAGTGCGGCCATGTCGTAATGTCCATGTATGAGCAAAACCGCCCCAGGTATGTGGACGGGATCATGCAAAAAGGGCTGATCATCCGCCACCTGGTCATGCCGGGACAGATCGAAGATTCCAAAGCAATCCTTGCCTGGATTAGTGAGAATATGCCCGATACACCGGTGAGCGTCATGTTCCAGTATAATCCCTACTATCATGCCGACCGGTTCCCGGCGATAAACCGGCGCTTGTCTCGTTATGAATATGAAACTATTCGCGATTACGCCGAAACCCTGGACCTGGAAGGCTGGATACAGGATTACAATCCCCCGGACGACCTGGCCGGGGTATATTTTGAACAGGATATTTAAAAGCAGATTATTTGGGTTATCGTAAAGTCGGGTATTATGAGTGCAAAAACTTCTCATCTTGAAAAATTATGAAATCAAGAAAATTTTGTAACATTTACCTGGCTGTTTTAAATTATTTATAGAACTTTTATTACCGTCAAACCCAATGGAATGAACCGGCATGTTGATCACTCTACATCCCCTCTCCCCTGCTGAACAGGACTTTATATGGGCCATGCTTTACCTGGCGATATACACGCCGCCGGGTTCTGCGCCGTTACCACCAGAGATTGTGCAGCAGCCGGATATCGCCAAATATGCCACCGGTTGGGGCAAAAGTACCGACCTGGGTCTTTATGCCAGGAATATGCAAAGCGGCCAAATGATCGGCGCGGCCTGGCTGCGGTTATTTAAATATACTGATCCGGGCTATGGTTATGTCGATGATACGACGCCGGAGCTCTCTATGGCGGTATTGCCGGACTTCCGGGGACAAGGTATTGGTAACCGGTTGCTGACCGAGTTATTGAATCTTGCTGAAAAACGCTTCCCGGCCGTGAGTTTGAGTGTGGCAACCAGTAACCCGGCGGTGCTCTTGTATAAAAAATTCGGTTTTGTTACTGCAAAACTTGATGAACATTCACTGGTTATGTTGAAAAATTTTGCAGGCCCGGCTAGTCAATAATCGGGATTGCCTGGATTGCCGCATTCGCAAGGATCTTTGATTTTGGCTCCATTCTTTGAAGCGGCACTTTCTATTATTCAACATAAGGATAAATGCAATGGATTCTTTGCGTATTGTCATTCTGGTATTTGACGGCCTGACTGCCCTGGATGCAGTCGGCCCTTTTGAAGTGTTGTCGAAAATACCCGGTGCTGAAATTATATTTACCGCGCTACAAAAAGGGTTGATAACTTGTAATGGCGGATTGCAGCTTGTGGCAAGCCATTCCTTACAGGAAATTGACGTGGCGGATATTCTGGTCATTCCCGGCGGCACTGGTACAGCAGCCTTGCTGGAAAATCAACCGGTGTTGGAGTGGATCAGGCACATTCACCAAACCACCCGGTTTACCGCCTCGGTCTGTACGGGTTCGTTAGTTTTGGGCGCCGCCGGTTTATTAAACGGCATACCGGCCACCACCCACTGGAACCATATACCGAGCCTGGCGCGCTATGGGGCGCAGCCGGACAAGTCCCGCTATGTTATTGCGGATAAAATCATCACCGCGGCCGGCGTTTCCGCCGGAATCGATATGGCTTTAAAGCTGGTTGCTCTCATCCGTAATGAAAATTTGGCGCAGATCATTCAACTGGCCATCGAGTACGATCCCGCACCGCCGTTTGACGCCGGTTCGCCTGACAAGATACCCGCGCCGTTGTTACAGGCATACAACCATGCGATGAAACAAAAGCGATAAGAGTAACGCCAGAGCGCTATTATCCCGACAAAACCAGATTCGTTTTGCCGAGACCAATTACCTGTTTCAAGCCTGCCGACATGGAAGCCGGGGCCTGGGGCGATTCACATATCGAGGAAATCAGCTTATTTGTTGAAACTATGCGTATGTATGGATTAATTTATTACAGCAAAAGTACACTTTGTATGTTATTTCATAAAAAGTGATAAATCCCGTCTCTCCCTATACCAGGCGGGAATTAACCCTCCTGACTCATCTTGTCGATATGATATAATGTCAGGGGCTGTAATGATTCTGATAATTTTTAATTACCCTGTTTAGGTTATCCAAAAATCGTCTATAGTTTTTCAGGCTCTATATGGTTTTCAGTGGGTAATTTTGCATAATAAATCATTGTTTTAAAATATAAAAGGCAAAAAGAACTCTATTTGCATCCATATTCGTTTAAATATAAAAGACCTGGAAAGTCTTTACTCTTTTTCCCTCTGCGTCCTCTGGGTTCTCTGCGGTTTCATTTTTTACATTTTACCGCAGAGGACGCCGAGAACGCGGAGAAAAGCATTCAAATAATTGTTATTATAGCGCTTATTGATAGCAGTTTTTCTTTACTAATTTTTTAGTTTAAAAGGTTGTTATTTGAATGGCAGGCAATATTTTCTACAAACACAAGTTTAATGAAATTATTGTTGTTCAACAAAAAGATAAATTAACCAGGTCTTAAAACTGATATAACTGTATCCTTGTTCTTAAAATAGCAGGAGAATTACCCACTACAATCAATATAGAACCGTTTTTCATTCAGTCCTTTCCAAATGTTTAATTGCTATTACAAGAATATATCATTAAATTATTTGTTTAAATTTTATTTTTTAGAAAGGCTCAGGAAACAATTGCCCAAAAAACATCGCGATCTGACTGACGGGCACGTTAGTAAAAATCTCTGGTATCTGGCCGTCCCCATGATGGCCACTAATGCATTGCAAACGCTGTTCAATGTTGTGGATATGATATTTGTCGGCCGGCTGGGCGCAGCCCCGGTAGCGGCCGTTTCGATTGTCGGCATTATTTTAATGATCCCCTTCGCCCTGGTAATGGGCATCAGTATCGGCACTGCCGCTATGGTATCGCGCTACTTTGGCGCCCGCGAGTATGACCGCGCCGGTCATGCCGCCCAGCAATCAATCATCACCGGATTTTTAACCGGATTGTGTCTCACGGCGTTGGGATTGGTACTTGCCCCCTATTTGATCGCCTTGTTTGGCGTGGAACCCGAGGTGTATCGCCTGGCAGTCCTGTATTTAAAGATCATGTTTGTTTCCTCTGCAGCTATGGCGCTGCAATTTATGACCGCTTCTATCTTGCAGGCAGTAGGTGATGCCGCTACAGCGATGTGGATCAATGTCAGTGCGGTGTTGATGAATGTTGTGCTCGATCCGTTGCTGATCTTTGGGCCGGGCTTTTTCCCGCGCTGGGAAACCGCCGGAGCCGCCTGGGCTACTGTCATCTCGCAATTTTTTGGCATGTTCATGGCCTTGTATATTTTGTTTGGTAACAAGAGCCATTTGCATTTAAAGTGGGAAGGATTGCATTATGACTGGCCGCTCATCAGGCGTGTCTTGCAAATCGGCTTGCCCGGCTCCCTGCAAATGATGCTGCGCAGCGCTTCGAACATTATTATGATGGGTATAGTTACCGGATTCGGCACTTTTGCGGTGGCAGCTTTTGGTATCGGTATTCGTGTGGATATGCTGGTACTAATGCCCGGATTCGGCCTGGCCGCCGCCACCGCCACGCTGGTGGGACAAAACCTGGGCGCGAAAAAACCGGAGCGCGCCGTAAAAAGCGCCTGGCTGGCCCTTTTTTATTATGTCGCCTTTATGTTTACTGTGGCCGTATTGTTCTATGTTTTTGCCAAACCAATCTACCTGGCATTTAATGATCATGTGGAAGTGCTGGAGATTGGCCGCGGTTATTTGCGGACGCTGGTGTTCTCGTACCCGTTTTTGGCGGTCAGCATCATTCTGCTGCGCGCCCTGGGCGGCGCCGGCGAAACCGTTATGCCGATGCTGATCACCGGGTTGACCCTGTTCGGTCTCGCCGTGCCGCTTTCCTATATTTTCCCGCGCATTTGGAATGTCGGCGTTCAGGGGGTGTGGCTGGCGATTGTCGTTTCCAACCTGGCCAGCGCAGCCCTGGCTACTTTAATCTTTGTCCGCGGCAAGTGGCAGCACAAGGTGGTATAAGGGGGCAACCTCGCACAAGTCTTCGGTCCGGCGAGTAGGTTGGGCCTGTGGCCCAACATGCGTGTCCTCGCGCCAAGTCTCCGGCTTGGCGCGTAAGGGGTTCAGCCTCCGGCTGAAAAACTGACAGATATTCCAGATTAGAAGTGAATTTATCATTACATATTAGCCTTTTCAGTCTTCCGGTAGAGCCGGGCTTTGGGATTCCCGGATATTAGACCTTTACAATTTCTTGCTACACATCACATAATCAAATAAAAAAATAAAATTTTTCTTGCTTGTTTCAAATAAAATGAATATATAATACTGATTCCACAATTTACAGTTTTTAACCGGGTGGTTAATTTTATTCAAACATGAAACATTTATTGTAATAGTAAATGTTTTAAGGAAAAAATTAATATTATGCTTTTCTTATCGGGTAAGGAACATGAATAAAAATACACCTTTATTTATAGCAATCTTTCTGCTGATTATTTTAATCAATAGCATCTTTGCGCAGGAAGTTCAAGTGAAAAATGTCAGCTTTGTACAGCAAAATGATGTTATTATAATCAGTTATGATCTAATAGGAAATTTTAATAAAAATTTTTCCGTATCATTATCCTTATCAAATGATAATGGACGGACATACCGAATTGTCCCTAAATCAGTTCATGGTGATATAGGTAAAAATGTTACCCCGGGCTTGCAAAAACGCATAATTTGGAGTTTTATGCAGGATTTCCCGGGCGGATTACAAGGCGATGAATTTGTCTTTGCCGTAGAAGCTGAATTACGAAATAACAGCAGTAAATTGCCATTTTATTTACTTGGCGTCGGCGCTATTGGTGCAGCTGGCGCTGCTGTATATTTTATTACTAATGGTGATGAAAAATCTGAAACACCCTCTACACATGGCTCAATTAATATGATTATACCGGGAGAGGTAAACTAGGGGTTTACTATGCTAAAACGAATTATCTGTTTGGTACTCACTATATCACTTTTTTATTTACTGCAATGCGGTCTGTTTCAGCCTGAACCTGAAAAGGGGTCTTTGATTGTAAAACCTGAAACCAGTAGCAGCGAACCCGGATTACTAAAAACCAATGCAACGTTGAATTCAATTAAATGTGTTCTTGAACAGGGTTCAAAAACAAAATACAATCAAACAATCACCACAAAACAAGACGGTAATTTTCAGGTACATATCACTGAACTTGAAGCGGCAGATAATTATTCGATTTTACTTTACGGCTATAGCAATGAAGAAATAATCGGCAGATTTGCCCAAAGCGGTATTAGCATTCGCGCCGGCGAGGAAACACCGGTTACGATGACCTGGACAAAATTCAAACCGGATTTACAAAGCCCGGCGAATGCCAATACGACCGAAGATACTACACCCGTATTTGACTGGACTGATGTCAACGGCGCAGTCAAGTATGAACTGGTTGTAGCCCTGTCCAACAGCTTTGTTAATCCGGTCATTCAACAAGCGGCGTTAACTGCTTCAGGTTATACGGCAACGCAAACCATGTCCGATAATACCTATTACTGGCGGGTACGCTGCCAGGACAGCCAGGGGAGTTGGGGCGATTGGTCCGATATTTTTTCTTTTACTGTTGAAACCCCGCCGCAAATTGTTGAAAATCCAATGTTTAATCCGCCACAAGGAACCTATTCCGGTACGCAAAATGTAACAATCACTTGCGGGACCTCCGGTGCGGAAATCTATTATACAATAAATGGCGCGGACCCCACCCAGACCTCAACCAGGTATACCGGAGCTATAATAATCAGTACTACCACGCTTTTAAAGGCAAAAGCTTTTAAAGAAGGATGGACGTCAAGCGGCATTACCAGCGGAACATATATCATAACAGGAACAGTAGCCACCCCCACATTTGACCCGGCCCCGGGTACTTATACCAGTGCCCGGAATGTGACTATCAGTTGTACAACAACCGGCGTAACGATACGGTATACTACCGACAACAGTGACCCGACGGAAACCTCGGCATTATATTCAGGAGCCTTGACAGTTCCGTTAAATACGACAATAACATTTAAAGCCAGGGCTTACAAAAGTGGTTCCACGCCCAGCAGTATTGCTACCGGAACCTATACTGTAACCGGTACGGTTGCTGCACCGGTGTTTAATCCTCTGCCCGGAACGTTTACAGGCCCGCAGAATATTACCATAACCAGCGCTACCGCCGGCGCGGCTATTTATTATACAACCGACGGTACGGAACCGACGCAAACCTCAACCAGATACACAACCCCGGTTGTTGTTAACTCTACTTTAACTTTAAAGGCGCGGGCATTTAAAACGGACTGGGCTTCCAGCGCTATTGCCAGCGGGACGTATACCATAACCGGCACTATTGCTGCGCCGACATTTAATCCAACACCCGGCACCTATACCAGCGCTCAGAATGTGACTATCAGTTGCACTACAGCCGGGACAACTATACGCTATACCACCAACGGCAGCGACCCAACGGAAACATCTACACAATATTCTGGACCGTTAACTGTCCCCTTGAATACGATAATAACTTTTAAAGCCAGGGCGTTCAAGTCCGGCTCCACGCCAAGCAGTATTGCCACCGGAACATACACCATAACCGGTTCAGTCGCCACTCCCGTTTTCAATCCCCTGCCGGGGACATTTGCCGGCCCGCAGAATGTCACCATAAGCAGCGCCACATCGGGCGCGGTCATCTATTACACTACTAATGGCGCGGACCCGACCCAATCATCAACTACCTATACAACAGCAATTCCTGTTTCAACTACAACGACAATAAAAGCGCGGGCCTATAAAACAGACTGGGCTCCCAGTGTAGTTGCTGGCGGCGCCTATACAATCATTAACAATACGGCCCCGACAGCCTCATTTACCGTTGACCCGGCCTCGGGAACCACACAAACACTATTTACTTTTGACGCCTCCGGGTGTACCGATAGTGAAGATTCCCCCGCTGTTTTACAGGTGCGCTGGGATTGGGAAAATGATGGTGTTTGGGATACTGAATTCACTACAACCAAAGCAGCTACTCATCAGTATAATTCAGAAGGAACAAAAACTGTTAAACTGGAAGTGAAAGATAGCGAAAACCTTGCAAATATTATAACACATCAACTTAACATCTCTGCTATTGAAACTGGTACCGTGATAGATATTGATGGGAATACTTATCAAACTGTTAAAATTGGTGATCAATGGTGGATGGCGGAGAATTTAAGAGTAACTCATTATCGGAATGGAGACCCTATTCCTAATATTACAGATAATACAGAATGGAAATACTTTAGCACAGGCGCGTATTGTTATTATGACAATAACAATATTAATGCTGCTGTATATGGTGCTTTATATAACTGGCATGTAGTCAATGATAACCGCAATTTAGCACCGGCTGGATGGCATGTGCCAAGCGATGCAGAGTGGCAAGCCCTTATTAATTATTTGGGTGGTGATGCTGTTGCTGGTGGTAAGATGAAAGAGGTCGGAACAACGCACTGGCTTAGTCCCAATAAAGGAGCCACCAATGAAAGCGGTTTTACAGCGCGCCCAGGTGGTTGGAGAGGTGCAAGCCGCCCTAGTGGTTTCTGCTGGATCGGCGGAAATGCCAGCTTTTGGTCAACTACAGAAGACAGTAATGGACTCGCGTGGTTTCGGGTACTGGGTTATGATTTTTTTAACGTGTACCGTTACAGCTACAGTATTTACGACGGTTATTCTATACGGTTAGTAAGAGATTGAGTGTGCCCAGCGAAATTCTCGTGCCAAGACTCTGGTTTGGCGAGAAAAGGTTTTTGCTCGTTCTCGACAATGGTCATTCCAAGAATCCTCGTGCCAAGTCTCCGGCTTGGCACGCAAAGGTACAGCCTCTGGCTGAAAAACTGAAAGAGAAGAACCGAGTTTTGGAGTAATAAAAATATTACATATTAGCCTTTTCAGACTTCCGGCGGAGCCGGGACTGTAAAATTCCAAGCCGGAGGCTTGGAACCAGGTTGCAGGAGTCCTCGTGCCAAGTCTCCGGCTTGGCACGCAAGGGTACAGCCTCCGGCTGAGAATTAGAGGAGGGGAAAATGGCAAGAAGCAGGTATAAGGTATATGATAGTAATTATCCATATTTTATAACATGTACAGTGGTTAACTGGATACCCGTTTTCGGGAATCCGCAATTAGCGCAGATAGTGTTGGATTCATTGTTGTTTCTCATTCAAAATAAACGTATTACCTTGCATGGTTATGTTCTCATGGAGAACCATTTGCATGGCATTGCAACCGGCGAGCATTTAATAAAGGAAATTGGTTTATTCAAATCCTTTACAGCCCGATCAATTATTGATTTTTGTGAAAAGAATTCGAATAACTGGTTACTGTCGCAATTTAAATTAAACAAACTAAAACACAAAACAGAACAGGAATACCAGGTATGGCAAGAGGGTGATCATCCGCAGATGATATTTAATGAAGAGGTATTAATACAAAAATTAGAGTACATTCATTATAATCCTGTAAAGCGAGGATATATAGAAGACCCTGCCCATTGGTGTTATTCGAGTTATAAAGATTATACAGAAGGAAAAGGATTATTACCAATTGAAATTATAACTTGATTTCACAGCCTTCCGGCAGAGCCGGTACTTCGGGATTCCAAGCCGGAGGCTTGGAACCAGGAACCAGAGGCTTGGAACCAGGTTGCCAGAGTCCTCGCGCCAAGTCTCCGGCTTGGCGCGTAGGAATTTCAGCCTCCGGCTGAAAAGCTGAAAGAGAAGAACCATGATAAGAAGTTGCTTTAATATTACATAGTAACGTTTTTAGTATCCCGGCAGAGCCGGAGCCGCAGGAAGCAGCTACAAAGCTGCTGATAGTATAGAAGTTGGCTCGTTTACAGTCTTTCCCGGCGGAGCCGGAGTTTGGGGTTCCAAGCCAGAGACTTGGAACCAGTTTATGCACAGTCGCAAGCCGGCGGTTCGGTACAAGAATTATTGAGGAGTAAAAAGTTGAAAAGAAATATACTGTATATTTTACTTTTAATGATTTGCATTACAGCGCCTTTGGCTCTGGCGCAAAACAAATCCCGGGCTATCAGCGAACCGGGCAAAATTTCTGGTATTACTGAAAAGACGCCGGTCATTTCCAGTAGTGCGGAAATGGAATGCAGCCTGTATTATTCCGATCCTTCCGGGGATAATACTTTATCCGCAGGGGAATCCGCTGCAATTAAAGTTCTGGTAATAAATAAAAGCAGCCAGGGTGTCATTGAGCCAAAACTGGAAATTGCCATCAGTTCAAGCTGGGCTCCAACTCCACGCATATCGGTCAAGTTGATGGATAAAGTCGGGCCCGGAGAAATAGGTACTTACAAGGCAAGCATGAACTGGGATAAGCAACTGCCGTCCGGTTCTATTACTTATGAAGTAAAGGCAATTGATAAAAAATCCGGATTGGCAACCGAACCAGCCCGTTTGGTATTCCAGATTTCCGGTCAGGGGAATGAAACCGCCCAGCCCCTTTTTGTCGATGTCGATCAGGCCATTCCCAAAACTGCGTGGTCGAACCTCGACGCGATTGCCGTGGTCATTGGCAACCGCAATTATCCAAATCCCGATATGCCGGATGTAGAATACGCCGTGCAGGATGCGGCGACGATGAAAAAGTACCTGGTCAACATGCTGGGCTACCGGGAGAGTAATATTCTCTATGTTGAAAACGCCGGCAAGGCGGATTTTGAGCGCATCTTCGGCACCCGTGAAGTGGTGGAAGGCAAGCTCTATAACTGGGTCAAGGCCGGCAAGTCCGATGTGTTTATCTATTACAGCGGCCACGGCGCGCCGGATATGAATAACAAAAAAGCCTATTTTATGCCGTCCAACAGCGATCCTAATTATGTGCAGATTGACGGCTATCCGCTGGATATATTTTACCAGAACCTGGACAAGTTACCGGCTAAATCCATAACCATTGTGCTGGACGCCTGTTTTTCCGGCGGCTCGCAGCAGGGCATGCTCATCAAAAATGCCAGTCCCGTTTACATCGACGTTGCTATGCCGGTATTTGGCGAAAAGTTCAACCTGTTCACCAGCGCCTCCAGCGACCAGGTAGCCAGTTGGTACCCGGACGGCAATCATTCGCTGTTTACCTATTATTTTTTACGCGCCATCCGCGGCGAGGCGGATGCCAATCGCGACCGGCAAGTTACGGTTAGTGAAATGAATACTTTTATCAATGAAAATGTGCCGTATATGGCCAGGCGGCTATACGGTCGTGAGCAAACCCCGGTGATCAAAGGGGATTTAAATGGCGTGGTTTGCCGCTATTAACCGAAAGTAGACAAGGATTTTATGCTGCGATCAATCAGGACAATAGTTGGCTTGATGCTAATAACAACCCCGCTTTTATGTCAGCAAGGCGAGTGGGTGCAGTGTAGCGGCGAAGCGTTGCTGCAGAATATTACCAACGAAGAAGCGCAGGTCATTGCCCTGCGGCGGGCAAGACTCGATGCCATTGAGCAGGTTTGCGGCGTTAATTTGCAGGCCGAAACGCTGGTGCATAATTTTGTCATGGCCGGGGATTTCATCCATTCCGTTTCGTATGGGAATGTGGTCGAGGAAAAAGATCATTCCTGGAAATATGAGACAATACCCGCAGAGAATCCGGCCAGTCCCCCGGTTATCGCGCTGCGGCTGACCATGAATGCGCGTGTGGTTACCGTTACCGAAAAACCGGACCTCTATTTTACCGTGACCACCGCCCTCAATCGCGCCGTATACCAGTCCGGCGATGAGGTGATAATCAATATCCAGTCGACTAAAGAGTGTTATATTACCGTATTATGCCTGGCGGCGAACGATTCGGTGTATATCCTGTTCCCGAACCGTTTCCGCGATGATAATTTTATCCAGGCAAACACAACTGTAGAAATCCCATCGGCACCCGACCGGAATGCCGGTCTGCATTTCCGGGTCGTCAATCTTGCCGGGCATAAAACGGATGCGGAAATGATCAAGGTTATTGCCACACGGGAAAAACTGTCTTTTGGCGATGATAGCAAACCCGGCAGTGGCTTTGGAGCGCTGGGGACGCCCAGAATGGCGGTTACCAGCCTGGCGCAATGGTTGTCCGCTATACCGGTCTCCGAGCGGGCGGAAACGGCGGTAGTTTATACGGTGGTGACGGAGTAAGGATGTTCCCATGCCGGGTCTCCGGCTTGGTGGACAGTGCGTAGGTTGGGCCTGTGGCCCAACGCTTTTTCTCCGGCAGAGCCAGAGGCTTGGTACCAGGTTATAAACAATTGGAAAATGCTGCCTGTCTGGTTTTCCATAGCAAATTTGTTCTGAAATTTCTTGTATTTGTCCCTGAAAAGTGCTAAAATCATCAAGAGTGAATTGTAATGACCGGAATAATTGTATGTCCGGATTATCCGGTTATTCGGGAGATGAAAGTAAAGAAGAGGAAAGATTATGAAAGCACATTTCAGTTTGGTAACAGTTTTATGTATGTTGTTAGTTTCGGTTTCAGCATTTTCGCAGACCATTGCGGAACCTTACCAGGTTGGAACCTGGCAGGGATTCCGCGCCAGCGCAGTCACTTTTACTTTTGACGACGGCTGCGCCAACCAGTTTGCCATTGCCATTCCCATGTTCGATGAGTTTGGTTTTAAACTGACCATGTTCACCGTAACCAGTCCCACCTGGCCGGATCTGCATTGGGATAAATTGCAGAGCGCAGCGCAAAACGGCCACGAAATCGCCAGCCACTCCGTGACCCATACAAATTTTAGCTCGTTGAACGATTCCCTGCAAACCTGGGAATTAAAAACCTGCAAGGAAGATATTATTGCCCAAATACCGGGCGAACAATGTATAACCCATGCCTATCCGTATTGCGCCGGCGCTAAAAAAGCCATTATGCAGCAATTTTACGAGGCCGGACGGGTTTGCTCCGGGTCTATTGTATCGAAAAGTCCATCGGACTTTTACGGCATCAGTTCAATTATATGCGGCGACCTGGGTTCTATAAAAACCACCGATAATTTTATTACCAGGTTCAATTCAGCAATAAAAACCAAAGGCTGGTGCGTATTCCTGCTGCATGGCATCGACGGCGACGGCGGCTATTCCCCGTTATCATCGACCGTGCTGCGTGAAACCCTGGAATATATCAATGCCAATCAAAATGATCTGTGGATAGAAACATTTGGCAATGTTGTCCGCTATATCAAAGAACGCAATGCTTTATCGGTTTCGGAACTGTCCGTTCAGGATACTACCATCACCGTACAGGTAACCGATACATTGAACGACACGATTTTTACCTACCCCGTCACTATCCGGCGTCCGCTGCCGGCGGGTTGGGCAGCCGCCACGGTGACCCAGAACGGCAAACCGGCTGCCTACACAATCATCGATACCGATACCACGGATTTTGTGCAGTTCGACGCCATTCCGGATAGCGGCGATGTGGTGATCACCAAAAACGGTTCTACGGGTATCAAAGACCATCACGGTATGGCGCTGCCGGTTCCGGCGCTGCATGTTTACCCCAACCCGTTCAATCCATCGACAATTATTAATTTCCAGTTACCGGCCGCCGAGCATGTTACACTAAAAGTCTACAATATTCTTGGCAAAGAAGTGCAAACCCTGTTGAACGGCAGTCTGCCTTCAGGCGACCACTCGATCACCTTCAATGCAACCAACCTGGAAAGCGGCGTGTATTTCTGTAAACTGGAAGCGCCGAACCTGCTGGTTTCGCGCAAAATGTTGCTTTTGCAATAAGCGCTTATGCTGCGGGTTACCAATCTCCCGATTGGGAACCCGCATGAACAAAATCTCTGATTTGAAATGCAGAGATCATATTAAAAATAAAATAACTACTTGGGGCTGTATCAAAAGCCCCAATTTACATAAAGTCATTTAAAACATATAGCACTCAAAACAAACTTGTCATTTCGAGCGAAGCGAGAAATCTGGTTTTTACAATATATTAAATACGAAAGATTCCTCGTCGCATCGCTCCTCGGAATGACATGAAAGGTTTTTTTACTCAAATTTGTATTCTAGTCTACTTTTGGGGACTTTTGATACAGCCCCACACTCGTTTCTAATCAGGACAGACTGTGTGAAAACCAAAAATTTTGATGTAAAAAATGGAGTGCATCGCCTTTATGCGATGCGTTAGGCCGCAAGCCCAAATACCATCTGAAACAAGAAAACTCGAAGATTAGTACATAAAAACTTTATGATATTCAAATAGATGTTTTTATTCAAATCATAAAACTTTTATAGGCCACCTGCGGCGGCCACAGTCCATAAAGGGACTGCACTCCGATTCCAGTAGAATCTGAGCTACTTCCAAGCGCTAACAACCTGGCATTTTCTTTTTTTTTCACACAGTCTGAGGAGATTAGGAACGAGGAGAATCGATCAGAAAAACAAATGACCACTTTCTATAATGAACCCGTTCAACACATTTTTGACCACCTCTGCAGGTTGAACAAACCCAAATACCTCATCGGCATCGATGGGCCGGGCGGCAGCGGCAAATCCACACTGGCGCAGGAATTGGCAAACGCCCTCCCCGGCAGTGTTGTTGTGCATCATGATGATTTTTACAAGCCAAAATATTTACGCGATGCGGTAGCCCGGGCCGGAATCGGGGAGTATTTCGACTGGCAACGATTGGAGCGGCAAGTGTTGCAGCCTTGTGCTGAAAACCGGGAAATAATGTATCAAAAATATGACTGGATAAATGACGTTCTCGATACCTGGCAGACAATTCCCGGCGCAACTAGCGTGATCGTCGAAGGCGTCTATAGCATTCGCAGGGAACTGGCCGGTTATTATGACCTCAAGATATGGCTCGACTGTCCCGCCGATGTTTGCCTGGTGCGGGGAATTATTAGGGATGGTGAAGCCATGAAAGAATACTGGCAAAATGTGTGGATGAAGCAGGAACAGGAGTATTACCGGCAACATCAACCGCAGTTACGAGCTGATATTAGAATTAATATTTACCATGTATGAGCTGAATAATTTCCACTCTGCACCGCTAGTTCCGCTCACCCCATCCAAAAACCCTTGCGGTGTGAAACGCCCAGAGTTTTGCGGCAATGGGGACAGAAATAGATATACCGTTTACCTAAAAATGCGTTCAACTGCCGACACCACACCGTATCCAGCTTTTGGCTGCAATGGGGACAAACAGGGTATTCATCCGGTTTTTCAATACATTCGATCATGATGAATCCTTTCTTATTTAAGTAGCAGCATTCGCCTGGTTTGTTTAAAAGCGCCGGCTTTAAATTCGCAAAAATACAGACCGGATGGCATTGCCGTCGCCTGCCAGTTAAAAGTGTGATTACCGGCGGCAATTTTTTTGTCCACCAGGGTTGCCACAGCCTGCCCAAGCAGGTTATAAATGGTGACCGTAACCCGTTCCTCGCGTGGGAGAGTGAAAGATATGGTGGTGCCGGCGTTAAATGGATTGGGATAGTTGGGTAAAAGCTGACAAGATAGCGGTCTGCCGGTGTTTTGATCGTTTATGGACGACAACAGGTTGTTTTTAAACAGTAACACACCGCGATATCTGTCGAGTACATAAATTTGATTACCGGCCACTGCCACATCGCTCAAATCAATATCGTTTACCAGGTAACTGGTTGCCAGGGTTGGGGTTTGCGGATCACTGAAATTAAGAATATTAAGACCGTACATGCCGCCGCCAACATACAGGTATTCGCCATCTGCCGCCAATGAAGCGCCATAAATTCTGTCGTTATACATCCCTGCGGCTACCGGCGCAGCAGGATTACTGATATTCAACGCCCGGATTTTAACAGTACTATAGCGATTACCCAGGTAAATATAATCACCGGATAGAGCCATATCGTCAATGGAAACATCATCCGTATAGGTCGCAACCTGTTGCGGATTTGCAGGATCGGATATGTTTAGAATTCGCAACGTTCTCCAATCAACCAGGTAAGCATACGGCCAGCGAATAATAAAACGCGACGCGGCGCTATTTAAACCGGTAAAAGCGCCAAGCAGTACCGCCCGTGAAGGACTGGAAATATCATAAATCCTGAATTCATCGGATTTACGGAGATAGAGGTAGGGTTCGTTGACAACAAAAGCGCTGATCTGGAAATTATCAATGTACCAGGTATTGAGAATATCCAGGTTTTCCGATGCCAGGTCAATTTTATGAAGATGGCCGTAATACTCTTCCGCCACATACCCTGTTGCGCCATCAATCTGCAAACCGGCCAAATACTGGGTACCGAATTCTTTGAATGTTTGTGAACCGTTAACTGTCAGCGCGCCATGGTCGTTTACAAGACGCGTGAGGGTGGCATTGGCGTCAAGCAGGTAGAGATTGTTTCCGTCCGCCTCGATCCGGTCGATTATCGAAAAAAAAGAAACCTCGCCCAAAAGAGTACCCCTGGTAACAGCGCTGATATCAAAAACATAAACGCTGCCGTCCAGGGTTGGCTTGATAAAGTATGGTGGATAATACAATGTTCCCAAATAGTAATCATTTCGCGAAAACTCGCTGATCTTGCGCCAGTTGGTCATATCGGTAACATCATACACAGTTATTCCGGAGCCTGCACAATACGCCAGGTTGCCAATAAAGGTGGGGATGCTGAAAGTAGAATTTACAAATGACGAAACCCGCACGGGCTGCAGCGGTTGGCTCAAGTCAAAAACAATAACGCTATCATCATCGGTTTTTGCCATACCGTAATTGTTATGAACGCCAAACAACAAGGCGATCTCTTCCGGGATCATCACACCCCCTTTTTGCGGCGCTGCGGGATTGGATATATCGAGGCAGTAAAGTGAACCGGCGCTATATCCCAGATCCTGCCGTGATTTCAGATAAACCACATTACCCTTTTTCCCTAAAACGGAGACCCCCAATTCCGTAGTAACCGTAGCCAGTTTGACCGGCTTTTTCGGATCGGCCAGGCTATACATGGTGAATCCTTTAGTATTTGCCATATCGTTATAGGTAATCAGGGTATCGCCTTGCCGGAACAGAAAAGCGCTTGGGATGTTTAGAGTCGTTTTGTTTTCTTCCACCGGGTTATTTATATCGCCCAGGTTGCAGGTGCGGAGTTTATTGCCGTCCGTATAATATAGATATGGAGCGACATATATATAATCATCAATCCGGAGTTCTGCTTCAGAAACCAGTTGGGGATGCAAAATATCCTGGACATTATAAAAACGCAGCTTGCCTTCGCCATATACCGGAAAGGCCATATAATCACCAACTATGAACGGTTCTTCCAGGGTTTTGTCGGAGACCCATTTACCATAGGACGCGGGTTTGGTCGGATCGCTGACGTTGTAAGCTTTAAAGCCAAAGCTGTCCCGCGTAACATAAGCGATGCCATTTTGTACGGCAACCGCCGAAGCATACATATCACCGCAACTGCCAATTTTTTTAACCGCGGGATCAGTGAGATCATGCATATCGACGCAGTAATGGGTATCGTTAACCAGGTAAGCGATATTGGCATTAATTGCTATATCCAAAACCTGGCCTTCCAGGGTTGTAACGGCTTGCGGTTGATTGATGTTCGTAAAATCCACAACCTGAACATCATTATCCCCGCAGATGAACACGGTAGAGCCGGCTGCGCCGACATGAGGTGTTGAAAATCCGGCGGCATAGGTTGATACTTTGGCTGGTGAGGCGGGATTTTGAATGTCGACAATGCACAAGCCTGCGCTATAGCAAGACAGAAATGCATAGTTGCCACTCACCGCCACATCGGCGATCCAATTTTCGGGTTTGAAATCTATGAGAATTTGCGGATTTGCGGGATTGCTAATATCCAGAATCCGCAGCCCGTCGCCAAGGGCAGCAATATAAGCGTAATTGCCCTGCACCACTGTTTTTAAAGCAACAATATCTTTAATTTCAGCCACTTTATGCAAACTGGCCGGATTGGAGATATCGAGAATGAGCAGTCCGGCATCAGTGGCGGAAATATATGCATAATGTCCTGCGATAGTAATACTGCGAATATACCCGGAACCCTTGTATTGTGAAATTTGCTGAAAATTGCCGGTATGAAACACTGTTATAAACGCGCCATGACCAACGAATATGGCGCTGTCATATACGGCAATGGCGTTTGCCGGGCCGGCAGGCCATTGATTTTGCAAGTCGATTTCAGCCGCTCTTGCATGATGCGGCGTAAATGTAATAAAAAATAACAGGATTATCATAAAGTACAAGCGAAGCATGAATTTATTATCCATAACCATTCCCTTCCAGATGACCGTAGTAATTTCCACAGAAAAGAGCTAGCCCTTGTTTGTTCTTGTAAACACTATAAAGCCGGGGTTAATCAGTTTATACGCAGCCGAAAACACACGAAACGTTAAAATTTAACAAAATTCATCAGTATTCACAAGAGTAAAAATCATTACATGACCTGGATCAGTAACACATGTTGCGGGATCGCCCTGACAATGTATAATCGCGGTTGCTTATTAGCGGAAAAATGAGTAGCTTAATCGCTTGTAAAAATATTAACTTGTGCAGGCATATTTATCATTCAAAGTGAGAGTGTAAATGGACATCGACAAACCAACCTGGCAAAAACTGAAATGGGGATTTATAAAGAAGCACTTACATTATAACGATGAAGAACTTGAGCAATTTAAAAGCAATCCCCGCAATGAACTGCTGCTGGATAAGAGCCTGGAATTGGCGAACAAGCGGATCATCATCACAATCATCGATGCGCATGGCTGCAATAGCGGGCATAAAACCGGCGATAAATTTGTTTTTGACGGCTCCGGCAACCTGTTAAGTAAAGAGAATCCAGATAAAGTGTGCGTGTTTGCATTAAACGCCGCGGCTACCCTGGTTTATACGGCCTGCGAATTGTTTTACGCCGGGGTTGATCCCAACACGATGAAATTCAAGCGCATCAACTGTTTTGATGTCGGCTTGCCATGCGGCGGCTGGGGCAAAATCGTGATGGAAATTTCCATGGTAGACAAAGAATAACCGCAACCGGATTCATAGAATAATTGAAATAGAATCATCTTTTATATGGCGCTCATTTCCCTGCAAAATATCAACATCGCCTTTGGCGGACCGCCGGTTCTTAACAACCTGAACCTGCAAATCGAGAAAAATCAGCGTATTTGTCTGTTAGGCCGTAATGGCGCCGGCAAAACGACCCTGATGCACATTATCGCCGGAACCCTGACGCCGGACGGCGGCGCCATTCACCGGCAAACCAGTTTAAAAGTCTCAACTTTTGCGCAGACCGTGCCGCAAGATGTGTCCGGCCCGGTTTTTGAAGTTATTGCCGGGGGATTGGGCGTGAAAGGCGACTTGCTGGTGCGTTATCACCACGAGGAGCAGCGTATTGCGCAAACGCCCGGCGCAGATCACAGTCTGCTTAACCGCCTGCATGAAGAGTTGGATGCAGTGAACGGCTGGACGGCCCGCGAAGAGATTGCCATAATAATGACCAAAATGGCAATTGACGACGACTGGCAGTTTCAGAATTTATCCGGCGGACAAAAACGACGGGTGCTGCTGGCAGCGGCGCTGGTAGCCGAGCCGGATCTGCTGCTGCTCGATGAACCCACTAATCACCTCGATATCGCTACTATAACCTGGCTGGAAGAATACCTGCTGCGGCTGCATTGCACCATTCTGTTTGTTACCCACGACCGTATGCTGCTGCGCCGGCTGGCCACGCGCATTATTGAACTCGATCGCGGCGAACTGGTGGACTGGGCCTGCGATTATGATACTTTTTTAAAACGCCGCCAGGCTGTGCTTGAAGATGAAGAAAAAGAATGGGCGCGCTTTGACCGCAAACTGGCGGAAGAGGAGATTTGGATACGGCGCGGCATTAAGGCGCGTCGCACCCGTAACGAAGGCCGGGTGCGGGAACTGTTGAAAATGCGCGCCGAACGCAGTCAGCGCCGTGAGCGGGAAGCCAATGTCGAATTTCAGGTAACCGAAGCGCAAAAATCCGGCAAGCTGGTCATCGAGGCGAAAAATGTAACTTTTGGCTATGGCGAACAACCGGTGATCCGGAATTTCAGTACCGTAGTACTGCGCGGGGACAAGACCGGTATTTTAGGTCCAAACGGCTGCGGCAAGACCACGCTGGTCAACCTGCTGCTGGGCAACCTCGCGCCACAGTCCGGCAGTATTCGGCGCGGCGCCAACCTGGCGATCACCTATTTCGATCAACTGCGCGAACAGCTTGACGAAGAAAAATCCGTGCGCGATAATGTGCTGGAGTTTGGCGACATCGTTACATTGAACGGGCAAAATCGCCATATTCTCTCCTATTTGCAGGATTTTCTGTTCACCCCGGATCGGGCTCGTTCGCCGGTAAAATCATTATCCGGCGGGGAACGTAACCGGCTGCTGCTGGCCAGAATTTTTACTCGTCCCGCCAACGTTATGGTATTCGACGAACCCACCAACGACCTGGACGCCGAAACCCTGGAACTGCTGGAAGATCTGCTGGTAGAATTCTCCGGCACGGCGCTGGTCATTTCGCACGACCGGATGTTCTTGAACAATGTGGTTACCAGTACGCTGGCGTTTTCCGGTAACGGACTGATCAAGGAATATGCGGGCGGGTATGACGACTGGCTGATGCAGAGCCGCTCTCAGCAAACTCAACAGCCGGTTAAGGAAACTATCAAGATCGACCGCAAACAACAGTACAAGGAAGAAAAAAAAGCCCGGCAAAAAAGAAAGCTGTCGTTCAAAGAAACGAAAGAACTGGAAGCCCTGCCGGCGCACATTGAAGCGCTGGAAACCGAACAACGCGAGCTATACGCCAAAATGGCCGAGCCGGATTTTGTGCGGGTAAAAGAGAATGTGGTCTCCGCTAAAGCGCGCCTGGCTGAAGTAGAGCAGGACATTGCCCGGGCGTATACCCGCTGGGAACAACTGGAAGCAGTGGGGGAAGAATGAGAGGACAATCGGGGTTGATAATTTCATCAATAGCACAAACAAGCGTTATTCGTCAATATCCTGATCCTGTAGCTTTTGTTTGCCATGCCTTATAGTTAAAATAACTGTTGACTCTAGCTGAATTTTGTAGATTATCCGGTAATTGCCATAAATTAATTCCCTGATATCCGCGCGTTTTAATTCCGGCACAACCCTCCCGCTTTTGGGAAAAAGCTGTAAATTTTCAATTTTTTCGAATAAATTCTCAGCCCATTTTCTGGCGGCATCGGGCTTGTCCAGACTTATGTAATCCATAATTTCATTCATTCTGGATAAGGCAAGCGCAGACCAGACAATTTTCATTTTTCTAGCCTCGCTAATACTTGTTTTTTAACATTTTCATGTTCTATAACCAACCCGTCATTTATTTGTTTTTCTGCGATTTGGATATCCATAAGAATCTCAATTTTTTGCAATAACGTTTCGTATTCCGAGACATCAAGAAGTACTGCCGCGCTTTTGCCTCTTTGGGTGATTACCATAGGTCTTTTAGTGGTTCGGACCTTTTCAATATAATCGGCCACATTGGCGCGAAATTCCGAAAGCGGTTTTATATCTTCATCTAATTTGATTCTGGCCATTTTGTCTCCTTTATCTTTAATTGTACCAAATTATGAACAATTGAATGTACAAAAAGTGATATTTCATGTCAAGAGAAATAAAAAATTTTAGGCTCTATATTGTTTACTGTGAGTAATTATACCGATTGCCCATTATTTTTACCAAGGGAAAAAACTAAAAAAGGTATATAGATAGATACTAAAAGTTGTAATAAATAAAACAGACATAAACAAGGATACTCTTTTACTCCTCTGCGACCTCAGCGTTCTCAGCGGTTTCAATCTTTTTTATTTAACCGCAGAGGTCGCAAAGGACGCGGAGAAAAACATTAAATAATTGATATTATAGTACTTATTGGTTCATATTTCGTCATGATAAATATATGATACACATGTTTGATAAATTGAAAGTAATTAAAAATTTTTTCCCGTATCAAGTTATTATACGATAAATCTGTATCAACAAAAATTTGCATTGAACATGACTTTTAAAATAAACTTGAATAATAAACGAGATCTCAAATTATGTTTGATATCTACCCACTACAAACAATATAGAACCAATATTTATAACTTAATCAATATGATCTATTTTATTGCAGGTAAACTTGAATTTAATTACCCACACTTTTTAATATAGAGCCGGAACTTTATTATTATTAACAAGATATTTTTAAACTCTGTTCCACTCCTGACGGGGCTAGCGATATGGAATGATACGGATTAATTTAGAAATATATCATCTCAACGGGATTGATGTTGCCGGAAACCCGGGAAAAAACAGGATTACTGTGCATTATAGCGGAACAAAGATAAAACATTGTTGCTGAATCATGTTTTCATCTGCGTTCATCTGCGGCATCTGCGGATAATGTCCTAAATATTGTACCAGGGAATAGAATTGAACCACGAAGAACACAAAGGTGAACGAAAGAGTCAAGTCCGATCCTCTCAATACGTCCCGAAAGGTAAAGTAACGGGACGACCCGACGACCGGATTTGATAAAAAAAGGCGGGATTGAATCCCGCCCTGCAACTGTTATTTGCGAAACAGAGTTTCGCATTCAATTTCCGCTCCAAACCGGAGTTTGGAGCGGAGATTCCTGGGTTCTCGGACGGCCTGACATCCCCAGGCCGAGAAAAGTTCACCACACGTAATATCTATTCAAACAACGTCAAATCAACCGTTTCAGCCATTTTCACATAACCGGCTTCGTTGGGATGCAAATGGTCGCCGCCGTCCACTTCAGTTTGCAGCATGGTCGGGTCATCCGCTTTGCGCATAGCGGCGTCAAAATCGATCACCCCGTCAAAATGACCGGCAGCGCGAATCCAGGTATTCACCTGCTGCCGGGCTGCTTCACGGGCATCGGTATCATAAAATGATTCGCCAAACGGTAATATGGTCGCGCCATAGACCAGAATATTGTTGGCATGAGCAGTGATGACCATCTGCTCATAAGCGGCAATCAGATCATTCGCAATGGCTGTTGCGTTGGTATCTGCCGCCTGACCGAGATCGTTAACCCCTTCCAGAATGATCGCCCAGCGTACGCCGGCCTGGTTCACAATATCGCGTTCAAAACGATTTATCGCTGCCGGGCCCAGGCAATCGCGCAGCACACAGTTGCCGCCCAGACCTTCGTTAAGTACCGCTACATTTTGGGTTTTGGCGTTTTCCTGCAGACGACGAGCCAGTTCATCAGTCCAGCGGTTTTGTTTGTTGGTGCCTGAGCCGCGACCGTCAGTGATCGAATTGCCCAACACCGCAACCGCAGCGCCGGAAGCCGATACCACATCGATGCCGTTGATCACATACCAGTGATCCATCTGTTTGGCGCCGATAAAGTCCCCGGCGGCAACCTTGTTGCCTTCAAACAGGTACGAAGTCGTGCGCGAGCCGGGGTGACCGGTTACGTCCGGGGAGGTATCGCCGAACAGTATAGTTATCGTCACATTGCTGCGTGGGGCCAGGGTAAAATCAATTGGATCGGAGGTTACTGCGGTACCCGGCGCCATGGTCACTTCCGGCGCCCCGGCAAATAATAATTTGGTATCGGTTTCCGTATCAATAACACTTGCGTCAACTGAAACGGCAATGCGTGCCTCTTTCAAGGTAACCGGACTGGTACTGAATTCATTGGAGAATTTAACCCGTATCCGCTCGCCGCCGATTGAAACCCGCACGATTTGCCGCAGTGAATTGTTGGTCAAACCCGGTTTTGCGGGCGGCATATTGCCGGGCTCAACGAGCTGCTGTGAACAGTTCCAGGTTCCCACCCATTTCTCAACCGGGTTGGTGGTTTCTGTCGGTGATGATTTTTGACACATGATGAAACCAAGTGCAAGTACGGACAAAACCGTAAAGGCGGCCAAAGAACGATTAAAAGACCGGAAACGCTTTGCAACGGAGATGTTCTGCATTTTTGTTTTAATGAACATGAGCGGCAATCCTCCTGTTTGGTAATTGATTTATTTAATTAAAATAATTACATGATACCAAATAAAACCATCGGCTAGAATGCAGGTCTGTTATGCGGTGGTTTAATAGTTTTGAGTATGATGGAATTTTCAATATCTCAATAATTTCAAACTTAAAAAATTGAACCGGTTTATTTTTCAAACATCTTAATTAATTTATTTTTCCAATAACATGCAAGTAAAATATGAAAATTTGCGAAATATTTTTTTACAATCTTTTACAAATCGCCGGGGAACTCACAAATGGTAAATAGGGAAAATTAAAGAATGGCGGAGTATGACAAACTACAAGCCCGCAGTGCATAAAATGGAATGAGAATTGACCAGCAAAGATAAATGGAGAATTGTAATGGCGGATAGAACCGACAATAATTCTCTCCGCCATTAATTGAAAGAATAGTTTATTTTATCAACATCACCTTCTGTACCTGCTCTGTATCTTGAGTAAGCAGGCGCACCAGGTAACTGCCGCTGGCCAATGGGACGCCGTTATCATCCGCGCCGTTCCAGGTTACCTGGTAACTGCCGGCCGGTTTGTGCCCGGTTTGCAATTCTCTAACTTTGCGGCCCAGCATGTCATAGACCGTCAAACTCACCTCCCCATCCGCAGCCAGCTCGTAGGCGATCAACGTACGCGGATTGAACGGATTCGGATAAGCCTTTGCCAGAGTCGTCGTCAACGGCAAGGCGGCAACATTAATTGATAAGGATGAAAGAACGGTTATATCGCCATTTTTATTTACATCGCTGAGGCGGTAGCTATAACGCGTGCCGGCCTGCGTGGTGTTGTCGGTAAAGGAATACTCGTTACGGCTGGAGCTATTGCCACGACTTGACAGCGCCGCTTCGGTTTGATATGAAGCAATAACCTGCCAGGCTGCGGAAGCGCCCTCGGCGCGTTCCAGAATAAAGCCCAGGTTGTCCGTTTCGCTCTCGGTCGCCCATTCCAGAACAACCGCCTGGCCCGTACAACGGGCGGAAAAACCGGTCAGTTCCACCGGCAGGCTGACATCGCCGCCATCCTGCCAGGAGAGATATGGATAGCCATCGTTGATTGCCTGAGAATAATCCATATCCCAGTAATCATTTACGCCATTACTTGCTTCCATTTCAAAATCCCAGCCGGCGTCGGTAAAAGTCGTGTGATTTTTCATTTGCGCAGTGGTTTTAGCTGTAGCGCCGGTTCCGGTGGTTTGGCCGGTGGCCTGGCTGTCAAAAAAATTGGCGGTATATGAGCATCCAGAAGATACATAACCAATAAATCCCTTATTTGTTTCAGCGCCGCAAATAACGCTGCCGGTGGCATAACAATATTCAAAGGTATCGCCGTCGCCGGAGCCGCAAAAGGCGCCGAAAGTGGTTGCCCAGCCGCCTGTACGGGTCACAGCACTGCGGGAATAGCAATTGCGGTACGTACATCCATCAGAGTATCCGACAAGCCCGCCGTTATTGCCGTATTCATCTGCCCCCCCGCTGACAGCGCCCGTACAATAACAACGGTCAACAGAACTACTACTATTAGAACCCACAATGCCGCCAGCCGCATTCCATTCAGCGTGGACTGTGGCGGAAGAATAACAGTTTTGAATAGATGATGAGGAGTAAGCATATCCAACCAGCCCGCCACAGCAGTCTGTACTGGTAACACTGCCGCTGCCGGAGCAATTGTTTACAGTACTTGTTTCTGATTGTCCCACCAGGCTGCCTACAAAAGTATCACCGGAAATATTTACACCAACAAGCACAAGATTTGAAATGCTAGCTCCGTTTGTATAGCCAAACAACCCTATAAACATATTAAAGGGTCGATCAATAAACAAATTACTTATGGTATGATTCCCACCGTTATAGCTACCGGTAAAATGGGTTGCCACTGTACCGATCGGTGAAAATCCCTCGCCTTCATTCCAGGTTGAAGTAGCCGCAGCATCGATATTGGCGGTTTGTTCGAAATACGATCCCCATGATGCGGTATTGGTGCTGATCCACAACAAATGATCCAGGGTGGATACCTGGTATTTATCTCCCGATGTGCCGGAGCCGGGGGGCTGAGTTCCATCGGCAAAGAGCATACCTGAACAGAGAATTATTGCAAACAAAGGCAGTAACAATTTTTTCATTTTAACCTCCGGGTTAGGACACAAGTTCTCGATAAATATGTATAATTTCGATTGATTTGAAAAACCAAAGTATACCAATTCAAATATTAATTGATAATTTCCCGATCCGGATTCCTCGTCCCACTTGTTGTAAATATGAATAAAATAATTAACAAACTTTTTAAATAACATGCAAGAGAAATTTTAATTTGATAAAAAATATTAAACAGCTTTTCCCCATTCAATAACAACTCTCCCGGCGAATAAAGTATAAACATTATCCGCCGGAAAAGCAGACTTTTTTATTTCAGGAACATTACTTTCTGAACTTGAGTAATGTCTTTGGTTTGCAAACGCACCAGGTAACTGCCGCTTGCTAACGGAACGCCGCTGTCGTCGGCGCCGTTCCAGATTACCTGGTAACTGCCGGCTGATTTATGCCCGGTTTGTAATTCCCTGACCTTGCGGCCCAACATATCGAATACCGTTATACTCACATCGCCATCCACAGCAAGATCGTAGGTGATTACTGTGCGCGGATTGAACGGATTCGGATAAGCCTTTGCCAGCGTCGTCGTTAACGGCAGGGCTGTAACCTCAATGGATAAGGAGGAAAGAACTGTAATGCTGCCATTTATATTTACATCACTGAGGCGGTATTGATAGTTCATACCTGCTACTGTGGTATTATCGGTAAAGCTATATTCTCTGCAGCTTGTTGAATTGCCGCGGCTTTGCAAAGCTGCGTTGGTTTGGTACGAAGCAATAACCTGCCAGGTTGCGGAAACGCCATTGGCGCGTTCCAACACAAAGCCGAGGTTATCCGTTTCGCTCTCGGTGGCCCATTCCAGAACTACAGCTTGTCCTGCACAATGCGCGGAAAAGCCGGACAGTTCCACCGGCAGGGCCGTTTCGCCGCCATTCTGCCAGTCCAAAAAGGGATAGCCGTAGTTAAAGGAACCGGAAAGATCCATGTCCCAATAGTCATTCGTGCCATTGGTGGTTTCCATTTCAAAATCCCAGCCGGCGTCGGTAAAGGTAGCCAGCGTTTTCATTTCTGCCTCGGTTTTCGGAGTAGCGCCGGTTCCGGTGGTTTGACCGGTGGCTTGGCTGTCAAAAAAATTAGCAGTAGTGGTACATGCATCATATACATGTCCAATAAAACCCTTGCTTGTTTCACTGCCACAATCAACCCCGCCGGCAGCATAACAATATTCAAAAGTATCGCCATCACCGGAGCCGCAAAAGCCGCCGACAGAGGTTGCGGTGCCGCTTGTACGGGTCACATCACTGAGGGAATAGCAATTATAATAAAAACTATTTAAAGAGTATCCGGTAAGCCCGCCGGTATCGGATTCCCCGTTGACGTTGCCTGTAGAATAACAATTCTCAATTACAGGGGCGTCGCAACTGGACGCTATGATACCGCCAGCTCCATCGGCGCCATATACATTGCCGGAATAATAACAATTTTGAATCAATGCGTTCCCTCCGCCTATTCCAACCAGTCCGGCCGTATAATAACCTGTGCCGGTAACCTCACAGGTACAATGACTGTTGATTATGTCAGAATCACTAATGGTGCCAATTAAACCGCCTAAATACATATATCCTTCAACACTGCCGCTGCTGGAGCAGTTGTTCACAGTACTATTTGCACCTAGAGAACCCACCAAGCTGCCTAAAGCGACATTACCGGTAATATCCGCATTAACAAGCGCAAGATTTGATATGGTTGCGCCAGATACAAGGCCAAACAAACCTACATAATCTTCGGATGGACGATTAATATACAAGTTGCTAATGGAATGATTACCGCCGTTATAAGAACCGGTAAAATCAGGGTCTCCATTGCCAATCGGTATAAATCCCGCGTTGTCGTTCCAGGAAGAGGTTTCCGCGGCATCGATATTGGCGGTTTGGGAAAAATACGAACCCCATGACGCCGGATTGGTGCTGATCCACAATAAATGATCCAGGGTGGATACCAGGTATTTATCACCCGATGTGCCGGAACCGGGGGGCTGGGTTCCCTCGGCAAAGAGTATACCTGAACAGAGAATTATAGCAAACAATGGCAGTAACAATTTTTTCATTTTAAACCTCCGGGTTAGAACATACAGTTCTTGAAAAATCTGCACAATTTCGATTGATTTGAAAAACCAAAGCATACCAATTAATATATTAATTGGTCATTTTCCGATCCGGATTCATCGTCCCACTTTTTTCGAAAATGAATGAATTAATTAACAAACTTTCATAACAACATGCAAGAAAAATTTATGTTTAACAGAAAAAATAGCGGCTGCGCCAAGATGGGTTTTTATTTTGCCACCCAAATTTCTAAAATGAACGATTATTTTTTTACAAGGAATTTTTTAAAAGAACCACGTAGGATGGGCAGTGTTCTACTACAGTGATAAATTATTTAATAATAAAACATTAAATGTTTTCATGTTCGATGCAACGACAGTGGGACACTGCCCATCGTTTGTCATTGTAAAAAAAATTATATTTCTTCTCTATCAATTTATAAATTCAGGTACTATTTAAAATATTCAAGCTTGAACACTACTTGATAAAAAATTTCCGGCGGATAAAGTAAATAAAATTCTCCGCCGGAAAAGTAGATTTGAAACAAAAGTATTATTTCAGGAACATCACTTTCTGCACCTGGTTTGCATCATTGGTTTGTAAACGCACCAGGTAGCTGCCGCTTGCCGCCGGTGCACCGCTGTCGTCCGCGCCGTTCCAGGTCACCTGGTAGCTGCCGGCCGGTTTGTGTCCGCTTTGCAGTTCTCTAACCTTGCGGCCCAGCATATCGTATACCGTCAGGTTCACATTCGTATCATGCGCCAGTTCGTAGGCGATCAACGTGCACGGATTGAAGGGATTCGGATAAGCCTTTGCCAGCGTGGTTGTCAATGGCAGGGCGGTAACCTCAATGGACAAGGAGGACTGAACAGTTATGCCGCCATTTATATTCACATCGCTGAGACGGTACCTGTAACCCGCCCCGGCCTGCGTGGTATTGTCGGTAAAGGAATATTCGTTACGGCTGGAGCTATTGCCGCGGCTTTTCAGCGCCGTTTCGGTTTGGTACGAAGCGATCACCAGCCATGTCTGTGTCGCACCTTCGGCGCGTTCCAGAATAAAGCCCAGGTTATCCGTTTCGCTCTCAGTGATCCATTCCAGTACAACCGTCTGACCGTCACAGCTGGCGGAAAAAGAGGATAATTCAACCGGCAGGGCTGTCTCGCCGCCGTTCTGCCAGTCCAAAAACGGATAGCCGTCGTTATAGGAACCGGAAAGATCCATATCCCAATAGTCATTCGTGCCATTGGTGGTTTCCATTTCAAAATCCCAGCCGGCGTCGGTAAAGGTTGACAGCGTTGTCATTTCCTCGGTAGTTTTGGCTGTAGCGCCGGCGCCGGTGCTTTGACCGGTAGTCTGGCTGTCAAAAAAATTGGCGGTAAATGTTCCGCCCGAAGTACTTCCGGCAAAACCTCTGTCAGTTGCAGAGCCGCAACTGACGCTGCCGGCAGCATAACAATATTCATACGTGCCATTAGAACTGGTACCGGTAAATGCCCCAAACGTGGTATTGCTGCCTGAAGTTCGGGACACTGAACTAGTTGTATAACAATTGCTAAACTGTACGTTTTCAGTATAACCGGAAAATCCGCCTACCGTACCGGTTCCACTCATATTACCGGTACAATAAGTATAACGGATAACACTGCCGCTTAAATTGGAACCTACGATTCCGCCAACACCGACCAGGCCGGTCACATTGCCGGTAGTATAACAATTTTCAATCAGTCCCCCGCCACTCAACCCTGCCAGCCCTGCCGTATAGTAACCTGTGCCGGTGACATCACAGGAACAATGACTGTTCATTATTGAACCGGAATTATCTCCGACCAGCCCGCCGACATAATAATTACCGGTTACACTGCCGCTGCTATTGCAGTTATTTATTGTTCCGTCAACTCCGCCAGCCAAACTGCCAACTCCGGCGGAACCCGTTATATTAACACTTGCAAGACTAAGGTCGGATATGGTAGCTCCGTACAAGAGACCAAACATGGCAACATAACTGGAAGATGGACGATTAATAGTTAAATTACTGATAGTATGATTATCCCCATCATAGGAACCGGTAAAATTATCGGTACCATTACCAATCGGTGAAAAACCTGCGCCTTCATTCCAGGTTGCCGTGGCCGCGGCATCGATATTGGCGGTTTGAGTAAAATAGGAACCCCAAGAAGCCGTATTGGTGCTTATCCACAACAAATGATCCAGGGTGGATACCAGGTATTTATCTCCCGATGTGCCGGAACCGGGGGGCTGGGTTCCATCGGCGAAAAGTAAACTAGAACATAAAATAATTGAAAGAGAAAGCAGTAACAATTGTTTCATTTGGGGCCTCCGGGTTTGTTAATGTAATGAACTTGTTGTAGTTAACAAAAAATGTGCCGGCATGATAAAGCCTGTCGGTTTGTCAAATTGAGTCTGTAAGGTAACTATTTCATTATTACTATCGATAATATAATTCTATGCCGCGACAACATTTTACCGCGTCCATCCGAATGATACCTTTCATAATTAATCATTGGCCCGATACTGAAAGCAGTAAAATCATATACGGAGGTTAATGATATATCATAAAAGGAATTCCAATCTGAAAAACCCTCTTTATAATTCTTGTGAACGGCTTCTCCCATAATACCAATACCAACTTGTGGTAACAAATAGACCTTTTTTGTTATTTGTATTGGACATCCTAATTGCAATTCATTGGTCACCCCTGTATACTTGTAGTTTGTAAAATCCCCGTCCCAAAATGATGTATTGTAATTCGTAGAATGATGGCATGCTTTAAATTTGAAAACAATATTGATTTTTGACTCTATATTTACTGGAATGAAAAATCCCCAGCAGGTTCCTTCCGGGTTGATTTCAAATCTGTTGACCATAGAGCCGGTAGCTTCATTGACACCAATAAACAAACCGCCGATCTCCTGAGTAAAGCCTTTACACGCCAAAACCAAAAGTACCAGAACCAGTATTTTGCTTTTCATGCTCTCCCTCTTTACTAAAAAAATACAGTTTACTCACCCCACCCGGCCTGAAATAAAATGAAGATAAAAAATCCTGAAAAAGCAATTTTTTAAAAAACCATCAATGATTTAATATAAAGGATTTTCCCCCGTTAAACAACTATTATTATGAGTAATAAAAAATTTTTTCAAAAAAACATGACTTGCGTTGATAATAGAGCTCTTTTTCCAAAAATGCTGGTATAAACCCGGTTTGAGATTCATTATACCCCTGAACCATGACCGAATGCAGCTTCACAGGTTCTTGATTCCCGGTTTATTACGCTGTTAAGCGGCATCTCCCCTTTTAGCGCTTTTTTCCAGTTCGCGTTTTAAATATTGCCCCGTATACGAGTGTTCCATTGCGGCTATCTGTTCCGGTGTGCCGGTCGCTATAATGCGCCCGCCGTCGTCGCCGCCCTCCGGGCCCAGGTCGATAATATGATCGGCAGTTTTCACCACATCCAGTTGATGCTCGATGACAATTACAGTATTGCCCCGCTCTACCAGGGTGTTCAGCACGTTCAGCAGCATTTTGATATCTTCAAAATGTAGACCGGTGGTCGGTTCATCAAGAATATATATAGTCTTACCGGTGCCGCGCCGCGACAATTCCGTAGCCAGTTTCACCCGCTGCGCCTCGCCGCCGGACAGGGTGGTAGCCTGTTGTCCCAGTTTAATATAACCCACGCCCACATCGTACAGGGTTTGCAGCTTGTTTTGAATGGCCGGGATCTTTTTAAAAAATTCCAATCCCTGCGATACGGTCATATCCAGTATATCCGCAATGGATTTACCCTTGTACTTGATCTCCAGGGTTTCGCGGTTGTAACGTTTGCCTTTGCACACCTCGCACGTTACATATACATCAGGCAAAAAGTGCATTTCGATTTTAATGATGCCGTCGCCCTCGCAGGCTTCGCAACGCCCGCCCTTGACGTTAAAGCTGAAACGTCCCGGACTGTAACCATGAATTTTCGAATCCGGTAGTTGCGTGAACAGATCGCGGATCTGGGTAAACACACCGGTATATGTCGCCGGGTTGGAGCGCGGCGTGCGGCCAATGGGGGACTGGTCGATGTCGATCACTTTATCAACATGCTCCAGGCCTTCTATGCTGTCATACGGTAAGGGATTTTCCTTGCTGTTGTAAAAATGCTTTTGCAGCAGGTGGAACAGGGTTTCGTTGATGAGCGTCGATTTGCCGCTGCCGGAAACCCCGGTGATGCAAATGAATAGTCCGAGCGGCAGTTCCAGATCGACATTTTTCAGATTATTACCCTGTGCGCCTCTGAGGATCAGCTTGTGCCCGTTACCGCTGCGCCGCTGCTGTGGTACGGGAATATGCCGGACCCCGGCAAGATATTGGCCGGTAATGGAATCGGGGTTGGCAGCTACTTCGGCAGGTGTGCCAATGGCTACAATCTCACCGCCATGTTCACCGGCGCCGGGGCCAAGATCGACCAGGTAATCCGCATGTTCAATGGTTTCCTGGTCATGTTCCACAACGATAACGGTATTGCCCAGATCGCGCAATCTGACCAGGGTTTCGATGAGCCGCATATTATCGCGCTGGTGCAGGCCGATGGAGGGCTCGTCAAGTATGTACAACACCCCCACCAGTTGCGAGCCGATCTGTGTGGCCAGGCGGATGCGCTGCGCCTCGCCCCCGGATAACGACCCGGCGGCGCGATCCAGCGTCAGGTAATCGAGTCCCACGTTTTTTAGAAACCCCAGCCTTTCGCGGATTTCCTTTAAAATCTGCTGGGCAATTTGCTGTTCGCGGTGGTTGAGGTGTATAGTATGAAAATAGTGCAACGATTCCTTGATGGACATGGCGGAAATATCGTGAATGGCGTATTCCCCGATACGAATGGCGCGGGCTTCTTTACGCAAGCGCGCGCCCCCACACTCCGGACAGGGGACAACGCTCATGAATTTTTCAATCCATTCGCGGATGCCCGGTGAATCGGTCTGGTGATAGCGCCGCTCCAGGTTACGGATCACGCCTTCAAATTTGTGCCGGAACACACCCTCGTGGTTGCCGCTACGGGATTTATAATCAAATTCGATCTGCTCATCGGTGCCATATAACAAGGCGTGCCGGCATTGCGGTGAAAGCTCGGCAAACGGCGTATCGATTGTGTAATTATAACGTTCCACCACTCCCTTTGCCAGGGTTATATACCAGCCTTCGCTTAATTTGCCCCACGGCACCAGCGCTCCCTTGTCCAGCGATAACGATTGATCCGGCACAACCAGGTCTGGCTGGATTTCCATTTTCGTGCCCAGGCCGTTACAGGTAGGACAAGCGCCAAACGGGGAGTTGAACGAGAACATGCGCGGCGCCAGTTCTTCATAAGAGATGCCGCAGTCGATACAGGCATAGTTTTCGCTGAAAAGCTGCTCCTCGCTGCCGACCACATCCACCAGCAGAATGCCGCCGCCCAATTTCAGCGAGGTCTCGATCGAATCGGTCAGCCGGGTTTTGATATCCGGTTTGACCACCAGCCGGTCGACGACAATTTCAATTTTATGTTTTTTGTTTTTGTCGAGGGTTATGTCGCTGTCAAGGTCCATGGTTTCACCGTCGACGCGCACGCGCACATAGCCATCCCGTTTGGCCTCGGAGAATACATCCTTGTACTCGCCCTTGCGTCCGCGCACGATCGGCGCCAGTATCTGGATTTTCGCGCTTTCCGGCAGTTCCAGGATGCGGTCGACCATTTGCTGCACGGTCTGCTTTTCAATCTTTTTGCCGCAGTTGTAGCAATAGGGCGTGCCGACACGGCTGAACAGCAAACGTAAATAGTCCCAAATTTCCGTAACCGTACCGACCGTGGAACGCGGATTGCGTCCGGTGGTTTTTTGCTCGATGGAGATGGCCGGGGATAGTCCCTCGATATAATCCACATCCGGTTTTTCCATCAAACCCAGAAACTGCCGCGCATAAGCGGACAGCGATTCCACATAGCGGCGTTGCCCCTCGGCATAGATCGTGTCGAACGCCAGCGACGATTTACCGGAGCCGGACAGCCCGGTGATGACAACTAATTTATCACGCGGGATTTCCAGGCTGATATTCTTTAAATTATGTTCCCGCGCCCCTTGTATGATAATTTTATTTTTTTCGGACATGATAATAGTATATATTTTAAATTAATATGATAATAATGTATTTATTAGGCAAATTATTCCTGGCGGGGATTTTTACGGTTTACCTGTAACTGTAACCCGGTAAAAATGGTATCACACTGCCGGATGATCTGTAACCAGGCATTAATATAACCAACCCGGCGCAGAGAACAAAGAAAAATGTTAAAAATTGGTAAAAATGTTTTTGGCCCTTGTTTGTAATCCCGGTTTGAGCCGGTTTTTGCCCTGGTTCCGGGTCTCAGATGCTGTGTGAAAACGAATCATTTTTTGCAGTGTCCAGAGATTTGGAACCTGATTAAAACAAATTTTTTGTAGGGGCGAAGCATCTGTTCCAGACTTTCTACAAATTAAATTATATCTTGGCAAAGATGCTTCGCCCGACTAAAATTTAATGGTAAATTGCATGGTATGAGTAATAACCACGATTTGCATAAAGAATTTTATTTGGTTGCCATATCGCGCCGGGGTTGTACCCCGGTGCGGGGAAAACCGGGAGGGCTTGGCCCTCCTCAACAATTACAGGGGCACAATTTGTAATACGTTCCCACAGCCCGGCAGCATTGCAGTGTGGTCCACCTGGGGCACAGGCCTGCTACAAAGAAAATCCTATGAATTCGAACTTGTTAAGACTTTTGCTGTATTTGCGGCGAGGTGGACTACACTTTATAGTGCATCGGCCGGAAAATGTCGTCTCGATACGAGCCGAATCAGCCATTTCTAAAAACAGCTTTATGTCTTGTGCAGTTCTTCTCCCAAGACCGTGCACGGTCCTACTCGACAACCGGTTTTTTCAGCAAACCCTGTCATTGCCACGACCTTCAGGTCGTGGGACATATAAAGCAAAAACATGGCTTTAGCCTAAACGAGTGTTTGACTAAAGTCAATTTATTATTGTAGTAATCCACGTCATAAATGACGTGGCAATGAACATAATGATTCCTCCTTGCTACGCTCGTCGGAATGACAAAAACAAAACGGTCATCGAGTAATCCCGTTGCTTCACCTTTCGGGACGTATCGAGATGATCGATGCGTGACCCAGCAACATTTCAGTGTGGTCACCTGGGGCACAGGCCTGCTACAAAGAAAATCCTATGAATTCGAACTTGTTTAGACTTTTGCTGTATTTGTGGCGAGGTGGACTACACTTTATAGTGCATTGGCCGGAAAATGTCGTCTCGATACGAGCCGAATCTGCCATTTCTAAAAACAGCTTTATGTCTTGTGCAGTTCTTCTCCCAAGACCGTGCACGGCCCTACTCGACAACCGGTTTTTTCAGCAAACCCTGTCATTGCCACGACCTTCAGGTCGTGGGACATATAAAGCAAAAACATGGCTTTAGCCTAAACGAGTGTTTGACTAAAGTCAATTTATTATTGTAGTAATCCACGTCATAAATGACGTGGCAATGAGTAAAATAATTCCCCTCGCTGCACTTGTTGCATTGACAAAAGCATACCGGTCATCGGGTAGTCCCGTTGCTTCACCTTTCGGGCATTGTTTGTAGTCCCGGCTTTAGCCGGTTTTATCCTGATCGTAGCTCGGCATGGGGATGCTCCCCATGCCGCAGGTTAAAGCCGGACATGTTGTCCGGCAAATAATAATTGGTAACAGCCCCTTGTTCCAGGGCGTGAAACCCTGGAACATTTTTCGCACCGAGGTGTGAACCCCGGAGCGATCATAGTGCACTAGCCAGGAAATGTCGTCTCGATACGTCAATCCCGCCAAGCGGGGCGGACTACTCGACGACCTGGTTTGTTTGGTAAAATCTAGCATTGCCACGACCTTCAGGTCGTGGGACAAATAATGCAAAAACAGGGCTTTAGCCTAAACAAATATTTGACTAAAGTCAATTAAATATAATAATATTAACCACGTCATAAATGACGTGGCAATGAATTGTTCCTCACCCCGAACGGACAATGGCACCGTTTTCCTCAATCCGGCAGCAGCTCGGCATGGGGATGCTCCCCATGCCGCATGTTAAAGACGGACATGCTGTCCGGCAAGTAATAATTGGCAAAAGCCCCTTGTTCCAGGGCGTGAAACCCTGGAACATTTTTCGCACCGAGATGTTAATCCCGGCGCGATTAATGTGGTCGCTATAGAAAAGTGCTACGTACCTTGAAATAGCACCTTTCAAAAAACGATGTACATTTAGCTATTCAGCATATTTTGGGTATCGAGCAGCGCAAAGGTTCGTAGCACCTGGTTCCCACGCTCAATAATAACAAAGGGCAACTGATCCTTGTTCAACACATTTGCGGCGCAGCCTAATACCACCGGAGAATACGACAAAGACGATTATCAGGGGCTGTTCATCAATCACCCCTTCTCTCCCCGTATATTTTTCAAAATATTTTCACAAAAATAAAAAAATCCATTGACATTATTAAAAAAAAACCATAGAATAATGAAGCTAATTCATTTTTTATAAAAAACGGAGAGAGGATATGAAAAAAGTACTATTAACACTGTTCGTTCTGGTTACAGGTATTGTCATGCTGCAAGCGGCAGAAGATATCGCCGGACTGCTGGCCAAAGGCGATGCGGCATTCGATGCGCTGGATAATGAAACCGCTTTACAAAACTACCTGCAGGTCTACAAAGCCGATTCCATGAATTGCGAGGCATTATGGAAAATTTCCCGCGCTTATGTGGATATTGGTGAGAACGCCGCAGAGAAAAAACAAAAAGAGGATTATGCTAAAAGCGAAAAATTTGCCCGCCTGGCAGTAAAACGCTGCCCGAATGACGCCGATGCACATTTGTTCCTTTCGGTAGCCCTGGGCCGCGTTGCCCTGATCTCCGGTAAAAAAGAACAGGTACAAATGTCCAAAGAAGTAAAAGAAGAGGCAATGAAATCACTGGAACTGGCGCCGGATAAAGACATTGCCCACCATGTATTGGCCCGCTGGCACCGCAAAGTGGCAAACCTGAGCGGTATTCAGAAAACCTTTGCCAAAATATTGTACGGCGGCCTGCCCGAAGCCAGCAACGAAAAAGCGGTTGAGCATTTTAAAAGAGCCATTGAATTGAAACCCGATTATATCAATCATCACCTCGAATTAGGTCTCACCTATGAAGAGATGAGCGAATGGAAACTGGCTAAAGAAGAATACGATAAAGTCATGGCCTTGCCGGTCAGCGCTTCCGACGACCCGGATCACAAAAAAGACGCTGCCGAACGACTTCTGGTGGTAACCAAAAAAATTAAATAAACCCTGCCGACAGTAACCGATACACGGAAGAGGAGACCACCTTTCCGATGATCTTAACAACCAGAGGCTTTTAGAGTTCCTGTAATATATAGATCTGTAAAGGCGGTCTCCTTTTTTCTTGCCATACATATTTCATTCAAAAAAGTTACACTGTCTCCCCGACATAATTTAATCGGGATTCGCCTGTTTAGCTGACTTGCGATTGTCAATAAGAAAAAATAATTGAAATTTTACTTTTTTTTTTATAACTTATATGGTCATAATCCAGATATTTTCTGGCGGAACAAGCGATCCGGCTTTACATATATGGATGTGAATAAATAACTGGAATATTTATTAAATCTGCTATAAACCAGATGAAATTTGTGCGCTTGAAACACAGCCGCACAATATAATGCACACCTTTATTATTTCCCGTCGAATATATTAAGGACTGCATTATATTGATGCGGTCTGCCTGTATTTGTTATTGCTGCAAAGGCAGCAGTATATCAAAGTGATAAATTTTACATGTCCTGAAAGTATAGAGTAGAGGATAAAATGACAGAACAAGTGCAATTCCCTAATGTCAATGCCGCCGGCATACCACGTCTGTTTGGCTTGTACGACCCTGCCCTGGAACATGACAGTTGCGGCGTAGGATTCATCGCCCGGCTGGATGGCGTTCCCACCCATTCCCTGGTGGAAAATTCCATTAAAATTTTGATCAACCTGGAACATCGCGGCGCGGTAGGCGGCGATAAAGGCACCGGCGACGGCTCCGGGCTGATGCTGCAACTGCCCGATCAGTTCTTTCGCTCTTGTGAAAAAGAACTGGGCTTTCAACTCCCACCCAACGGCGAATATGCTGTAGCGATGGTTTTTTTGCCAACCGATGTCGCCCTGCGCGAAAAATGCAAAGCCCAATTTGTCCAATTCACAGTACAGGAGGGGTGTAAATTCCTTGGCTGGCGCAAGGTGCCGGTTTATAACGACCATCTTGGCGATCTGGCAAAATCCACACAACCGTATATCGAACAAATGTTCGTTACCTGCGATTCATATAGCAGCGACGCTTTTGAACGTAAACTTTATGTCATTCGCCGCCTCATGGAAAATGCAGCGCTTAAATGGATGGATCAGGATACCAGCCAGTTTTACGTTGCCAGCTTTTCCAGTAAAATCATCGTTTATAAAGGGCTGCTCACCGGTACACAATTGACAACTTTTTACCCGGATTTGTTGAATGAACAATTCATCAGTTCCTTTTCCATTGTGCACCAGCGTTACAGTACCAATACCCTGCCGACCTGGAACCTGGCGCAGCCGTTCCGCGCCCTGGCGCATAATGGCGAGATTAACACCCTGCGCGGCAATATTAACCGGATGCGCGCCCGTGAATCGCATATCACTTCCGAACTGCTTGGCGACGATGTAGATAAGATCAAGCCGGTGCTGGTAGAAGCCGGTTCCGATTCCAGCATATTTGACAATGCCCTGGAGCTGCTCATAATGGCCGGACGTTCCCTGCCCCATGCTATTATGATGATGGTGCCGGAAGCGCATGGACCCAAAATTAAGATGAGCGAGGACAAGCGCGCATTTTACGAATACCACTCCGCCCTGATGGAACCCTGGGACGGCCCCGCCGCCCTGGTGTTCACCGATGGCCGCTATATCGGCGCTACCCTGGATCGCAACGGTCTGCGCCCTGCCCGTTATACCGTAACCAAAGACGGCCTGGTGATCATGGCGTCGGAAACCGGTGTGCTGGATATTCCGGGGGATAAAATTCTCAGCCGCGGTCGCTTGCAGCCGGGCAAAATGTTTCTGGTCGACCTGGAACAGCACCGCATTGTGCCTGATAACGAGATCAAAGCAAAAATTTCCCGGCAAAAGCCTTATCGCCGCTGGGTGCGCGAAAATCATATCCAGTTGCGCGGGTTGTTTAATCCTGCCAAGATCACCAGCGAAGATTTAGCCCTGGTGCGGCAGCGTCAACACGCCTTTGGGTTTACAGATGAAGAAATAAAAATGATCATCAACCCCATGGCGTCACGCGGCCAGGAGCCGGTCGGTTCAATGGGCAACGATGCGCCGCTGGCGGCGTTATCGGACAAGCCGCAGTTGTTGTTTGCCTATTTCAAGCAATTATTCGCCCAGGTTACCAATCCGCCCATCGATCCGTTGCGTGAAGAACTGGTCATGTCCCTGGAAAGTTTTGTCGGCTGCGAAAAGAATTTTCTCGAAGAAACCCCGGAACATTATCGCGGACTTAAACTGAACCATCCCATTCTCACCCCTGAAGATATGATGCGTATCCGTGAATCCGGTCATCCGAATATCAAACCCCAATATATCGATATTTTATTCTCCGGCTATGGCGGCGGTTATTCTCTGAAAAAAGCGTTAAATTTTATTTTCGAACAGGCCAAACGTCACATTCAAAATGGCGCTACCTTGCTGGTGCTCACCGACCGCAATATGGATAAAGATCATGCGCCCATTCCGGTGCTGCTGGCGGCTTCGGGGCTGCATCATTATTTAACTAACAATGGCATCCGCAATTCGGCGGGTATCATCGTTGAATCGGGCGAGGTGCGTGAAGTTATGCACTATGCTCTGTTAGTTGCGTTCGGCGCCGATGCGATTTGTCCTTACCTTGCATTTTCAACTATTCATGAACTGGCCGAATCCAATATGCTGGAACAGCCCTGCACCGCCGAAGAGGCAATGGATAATTATATTCAGGCGGTAAAAAAAGGGTTGTTGAAAACCATCAGCCGCATGGGACTTTCAACCCTGCACAGCTTCTTTGGTTCGCAAATTTTTGAAGCCATTGGCTTGGGCAAAGAAATTATCGATAATTATTTTTGCAACACCGCATCGCGGGTTGGCGGAATTGGACTGGATGAACTGGCGGAAGAAGTGTACATGCGTCATCGTAAAGCCTTCCCGGAAAAAGGCCTGCCGGACAACCTGCTGGAAGCCGGTGGCAATTACCAGGTGCGTGTGAACGGCGAAAAGCACTTGTGGTCCACCGAAGCGATTTACAAGCTGCAACTGGCAACCCGCAACAACGATTATAAAACCTTTAAAGAATTCACCCGTATAGTCGAGCAAAATGCCGAAAACCATGCTACCCTGCGCAGCCTCTTTAAATTTAAAAAAGGCTCGCCGATACCCATCGATGAAGTGGAGCCGGTGGAAGCCATTACCAAACGGTTTGTCGGCGCCGCTATGTCTTTCGGTTCCATCAGTAAAGAGGCGCATGAAGCGATTGCCATCGGCATGAACCGCATCAACGCGCGCAGCAACTCCGGCGAAGGCGGCGAATCTCCCAGCCGCTATATTCCCCTGCCCAATGGCGACAGCCTGCGCTCGCGTATCAAGCAGATCGCATCCGGGCGTTTTGGCGTAACCACGGAATATGTTATGAACGCCGACGAGCTACAAATCAAAATTGCCCAGGGCGCCAAGCCCGGCGAAGGCGGACAATTGCCGGGGCACAAAGTGAGCGAAGACATTGCCCGTGTGCGGCATACCACGCCGGGCGTAACGTTGATTTCACCGCCGCCGCATCACGACATTTATTCTATTGAAGATATAGCGCAGCTTATTTATGATCTTAAATCGGTCAACCCTGAAGCACGGGTCTCCGTCAAACTGGTTTCCGAAGTTGGCGTCGGTACGATCGCTTCCGGCGTGGCCAAAGCCAAAGCTGATACGGTGCTCATTTCCGGGCATGACGGCGGCACCGGCGCTTCGCCGCTCACCTCCATCAAGCACACCGGCCTGCCCTGGGAACTGGGCCTGGCCGAAACCCAGCAGTCGCTTATCTATAACCGCTTACGTGATCGCATCCGCGTGCAAACCGACGGCCAGTTAAAGACCGGTCGTGACCTGGCCATTGCCACTTTGTTGGGCGCTGAAGAATACGGATTCGGCACCTCCCTGCTCATTTCGCTTGGCTGCGTCATGATGCGCAAATGCCATCTGAATACCTGCCCGGTCGGCGTGGCCACCCAGGATCAACAATTACGCGCGCGCTTTACTGGTAAACCGGATTACGTCGAACGATTCCTGCGCTTTGTCGCCCAGGAATTCCGCGAATGGATGGCGGAACTCGGTTTCCGTACTGTAGATGAAATGGTTGGCCGTACCGATATGCTCGATACGCAGGCGGCCATCGATCACTGGAAGATGAAAAAAATCAATCTCTCTGCCCTGCTGGCCGGCGCCTCTCTGCCACCGGAAACGCCGCGTCGCTGCATGAGGTCGCATAATCCGGATGAGAACGAAGTGCTGGACCTGAAGCTGATCGAACTGGCGGCCCCGGCCCTGGAAAGCAAACAACCGGTGGAAATCAAACTGCCGGTTCGCAATGTGCATCGCACCATTGGGGCGCGATTGAGCGGAATTATTGTTAAAAAGCATGGCAGTAAAGGCTTGCCGGACAATACCATTCAGGTCAACCTGAAAGGCTCAGCCGGCCAGAGCCTGGGCGCATTCCTGTCCCCCGGCGTAACGCTGCGGGTAGAGGGCGATGCCAACGATTATGTGGGCAAATCCATGTCCGGCGGACGAATCATCCTGGTACCCCCGGCCAGGTCAAATTTCATTCCCCACAAAAACGTCATCGTCGGCAATGTGGTGCTGTACGGCGCCACTGGCGGCGAGGTATTTATTAACGGCATCGCCGGAGAACGTTTTGCCGTGCGCAACAGCGGCGCCCGCGCAGTGGTCGAGGGCGTTGGCGACCATGGCTGTGAATATATGACCGGCGGCATTGTCGTTGTCATTGGCGGCACCGGCAACAATTTTGCCGCAGGTATGAGCGGCGGTATTGCTTATGTTTATGACGAAAGCGAATTATTCGATACCAAATGCAACCTGGATATGGTGGACCTGGAAAGCGTTTGGCAAAAAGAGGATATTAAACAATTGCGTTCCATGCTGGAAGCCCATTACGAATATACCAAAAGCCAGCGCGCCAAACTATTGCTCGATAACTGGGAAACCCACCTGCCCCTGTTCGTCAAGGTAATACCGATTGATTACCGCAAAGTGCTGGAACGCATGAAACAAAAAGAAGACACCGAAAGAGATACAGTATCTGCGACAGAGGAGGTATATCGTGGCTAAGACGACCGGATTTATAGAATATACCCGCGAAGATATGAGCAAACGGCCGGTTCAACAACGGCTGCAGGATTTTCGCGAATATGAAATGCTGCTGCCCCTGGACAAGGCCATGAAACAGGCCGCGCGCTGTATGGATTGCGGCGTGCCGTCCTGCCACGCTTATGGCTGTCCTACCAAAAACCGCATACCGGACTGGAACGACATGGTTTACCAGAACCAGTGGCGGCGGGCCCTGGATATTTTACATTCTACAGATAATTTCCCGGAATTCACCGGCCGCGTTTGTCCCGCCCCGTGTGAAGCCGCCTGTACCCTGGGCATCAACCAGCCGGCGGTCTCCATCCGGCAAATTGAACTGCAAATTATTGAGCGCGGCTGGCGCGAAGGCTGGGTATTGCCGCAGCCGGCGCCGTTTAAAACCAGAAAGCGTGTGGCTGTTATTGGTTCTGGTCCGGCAGGACTGGCAGTCTCGCAACAGCTTGCCCGCAAGGGGCACAACGTTATTCTGTTTGAAAAAGCCGACCGCATCGGCGGCTTGTTACGCTACGGCATCCCCGATTTCAAGCTGGAAAAGCAAATTATCGATCGCCGACTGGAACAACTGCGCCAGGAAGGGGTCGTTTTTGAAGTCGGCGTTGAAGCCGGCGTGGATATTTCCGTGCGCTATTTAACCCGTTCGTTCGATGCGGTGGTAATCACCGCCGGCTCGACTGTGCCCCGCGACCTGGAAGCGCCGGGCAGAAATTTAAAAGGCATTCACTATGCTATGGAATTTTTAACCCAGCAAAATCGCATTAATGCCGGTGATTTCATCCCATCCGGACAGCATATTAGCGCCAAAGACAAGCATGTGCTGGTCATCGGCGGCGGCGATACCGGCTCGGATTGCGTCGGCACCTCCAACCGGCAAAAAGCCCGCCAGGTAACCCAAATTGAAATTTTACCCAAACCGCCCCTGGAACGCACCGCCGACAACCCCTGGCCGGAATGGCCGCAAACCCTGCGTACCTCATCATCACATGAAGAAGGCTGCGAGCGGCGCTGGAGTATTCTGACTAAAGAATTTATCGGCAGGGGCCACGTCAATAAAGTCAAGGCTGTGCGCCTGGAATGGTCCAAACCGGACGACAAGGGCCGCCGCTCATTTAAGGAAATTCCGGATTCGGATTTCGAAATTCAGGCCGACCTGGTGTTGCTGGCCGCTGGCTTTGTCCATGTGGATCATGGCCCGCTTGTCAAGGACTATAATATCAAGTGCGATGAACGCGGCAATATCGGCATCGATCGTAACTGTATGACCAATGTTCCCGGCGTGTTTGCCGCCGGCGATGCGGCTATGGGCGCCTCGCTGGTCGTGCGCGCTTTGCACCAGGGCCGCCTGGCCGCCGAAGGTGTGGACAGGTTTTTGAATAATATCTAAAAACAATTCCCCTTTGTCAACTCGTCCGGTAATGCTCTGCAGGGCCGGACGAGTCTGCCCCCCGATATTGTAATACGGACACTTTTTTGCCAAACTTTAGCCGGCATCTGCATTCCTCATTTACCAACCCCTATAGAAATATTTTCAACCTCTCCGATGTTGCATACTATCAAAAGAACCAATAATGGAGCAAACCATGAAATCATTACAATTTTTATTCATTTTATTGACAGGACTATTTATGATAAATACAACATTCGCCGGGGGCAATCAACCGGTAGCCCAGACCTCGCCGCTCGATTTTCACATGCTCTCCATCGACGGGCAGGATGTGGATCTGGGCCAGTACAAGGGTAAGGTGGTGATGATCGTCAATGTGGCCAGTAAATGCGGCAACACCCCGCAATACAAAGCCCTGCAATCATTATTCGAAAAATATGGCGAGCAGGGATTTGTCATTCTCGGCTTTCCGGCCAATGATTTTTTGGGCCAGGAACCGGGTACAAATGAAGAAATCAAACAATTCTGCTCCCTCAACTACGGCGTCACCTTTCCCATGTTTGCCAAAATTTCGGTTAAAGGGAAAAAGATCGATCCCCTGTACCGTTTTCTGACTGAAGAAAAAACCAATCCCGGCTTTGCCGGAAAAATCGACTGGAATTTTGCCAAGTTCCTGGTCAACCGCGAGGGTGTGGTCGTCAACCGCTTTGCGGCCAAACTGTCACCGGAAGATGAAACGGTGATCAAGGCAATTGAAGCGGCGTTGTAAAGATAAATTAACCTTCCACCAGGAGTAGGGTGGGTCTGTGACCCACAAAATTTTAAAAAAGCCCGGTTCAGCCGGGCTTTTTTATTGTCCGGTCATCGGGCCTCCGGTCGCGCGGCTGCACGCATCGAGACGCTCCGCAAAACAAGACTCTGTACAATGACAAAAATTTTTGATCGTCCGGGGTATCATTACCCCGGACGGGCAATGGCGCCGGGTTTCCCAACCCGGCAACCGGCAGGCCGGGCCAAAATCTCAGCAGCATTTCAGTGTGGTCCACCTGGGGCACAGTGCTGCTATAAAGAAAGCACTATGACTTCGAACCAGCCCATTCTTATGCTATATCTGCGGCGAGGTGGGCTACACTGCAAGTGCATCGGTCGGAAAATGTCGTCTCGATACGTCCGCCCTGCTTGGCGGGACGGATTACCTGACGACCGGTGTTTCCATTAAACCCTGCCATTGCCACGATCTTCAGGTCGTGGAACAACTAAAGCAAAAACAAGGCTTTAGCCCAAGCGAGTGTTTAACTAAAGTCAATTTTGTCTGGTTTGAGTAACCCACGTCATAAATGACGTGGCAATGAGCATAAGATTCTTCCTCGCATGTTAAAGACTAGGGGCAATAGCCCCTTGTTCCAGGGTTGGAAACTCTGACCCACTTTCCGCACCGGGATGTGAATCCCGGCGCGATCATTGCGCTCTATCCAGGAAATGTCATCTCGATTCATCCTGTCCCGCCAAGCCGGGCGGACTTGCCGACGACCGAGTTTGTTTGGTAAAATCTAGCATTGCCACGACCTTCAGGTCGTGGGACAAATAAAACAAAATCATGGCTTTAGCCCAAGCGAGTGTTTGACTAAAGTCAATTTTGTCTGGTTTGAGTAACCCACGTCATAAATGACGTGGCAATGAGCATAAGATTCTTCCTCACATGTTAAAGACAAGGGGCAATAGCCCTTTGTTCCAGGGTTGGAAACTCTGACCCACTTCCCGCACCGGGATGTGAATCCCGGCGCGATCATTGCGCTCTATCCAGGAAATGTCATCTCGATACGTCCTGTCCCGCCAAGCGGGGCGGACTTGACGACGACCGAGTTTGTTTGGTAAAATCTAGCATTGCCACGACCTTCAGGTCGTGGGACAAATAAAGCAAAATCATGGCTTTAGCCTAAATGAGTATTTGACTAAAGTCAATTTTGTCTGGTTTGAGTAACCCACGTCATAAATGACGTGGCAATGAGCATAAGATTCTTCCTCACATGTTAAAGACTAGGGGCAATAGCCCCTTGTTCCAGGGTTGGAAACTCTGACCCACTTCCTGCACCGGGATGTGAATCCCGGCGCGATCATTGCGCTCTATCCAGGAAATGTCATCTCGATACGTCCTGTCCCGCCAAGCGGGGCGGACTTGACGACGACCGAGTTTGTTTGGTAAAATCTAGCATTGCCACGACCTTCAGGTCGTGGGACAAATAAAGCAAAATCATGGCTTTAGCCTAAATGAGTATTTGACTAAAGTCAATTTTGTTTATTTTCAGTAAACCACGTCATAAATGACGTGGCAATGAACATAAGATTCTTCCTCACATGTTAAAGACAAGGGGCAATAGCCCTTTGTTCCAGGGTTGGAAACCCTGACCCATTTCCCGCACCGGGATGTGAATCCCGGCGCGATCATTACGCTCTATCCAGGAAATGTCATCTCGATACGTCTTGTCCCGCCAAGCGGGGCGGACTTGACGACGACCGAGTTTGTTTGGTAAAATCTAGCATTGCCACGACCTTCAGGTCGTAAGACAAATAAAGCAAAATCATGGCTTTAGCCTAAATGAGTATTTGACTAAAGTCAATTTTGTTTATTTTCAGTAAACCACGTCATAAATGACGTGGCAATGAAAAGAATAATTATACATCGCTGCACACGTCACATTGACAAAAGCATACCGGTTATCGGGTAGTCCGCTCGGGCACCGCGATACCGGATGTATCGAGAAGTACCACCAAACAAGACTCTTGACAAAGACAAATATTTTTTCCATATTACGCAAACGTTTAAGTATTCACTCAATTATCTTCATCAATCTTGTTCACTTTAATACAGGAGTAACCGGATTATGAACTCTACCCGCAGAACATTTTTAAAACAATCCCTTGTTACCACTTCCGGCGCCGGGCTGGCGGCACTGCTGCCGGGACAACTTTGGGCCGCAGAACAACAACCCGCTGCGAGCGACAAACTGGTGGTCGGGCTGATCGGCTGCAAGAATATGGGCTGGTCGAATCTCGATGATTTTCTTAAAGTGCCGGGCGTGGAATGCGCCGCCCTGAGCGACATCGATGACGAATGGCTCAATAAACGCGCCGCCGATGTGCAGGAAAGAACCGGCAAAAAGCCCAAATTATTCAAAGACTTTCGTAAACTTCTGGAACAAAAGGATATCGACGCGGTGATCGTCGGCACACCGGATCACTGGCATTGCCTGAATATGGTCTATGCCTGCCAGGCAGGCAAGGATGTATACGTCGAAAAACCCCTGGCCAACAGTATTGCCGAATGCGATATTATGGTGCGTGCGGCGCGTAAATACAACCGCATCGTGCAGGTCGGCCAGCAGCAGCGCAGCGATAATCTCTGGCGGGATGTGATCAATTTTGTGCATTCGGGCAAGCTGGGCAAGATCCGCCGCGTCAAGGTATGGGCCAATTTCAACTACGCCGCCGGTCAGCCGATCGCGCCGGATGAACCTGTCCCGCAAGGGGTGGATTTCGATATGTGGCTGGGTCCTGCCCCGGCCCGCTCTTTTAACCGCAACCGCTTTCACGGTTTATGGCGCATGTTTTGGGATTACGGCGGCGGCCTGATGACCGACTGGGGCGTGCATCTTTTGGATATGGCGCTGTGGGCTATGAATATACAGGGCGCGCCCAAAGCAACTATCGGCATGGGCGGCTTGTTTGCCGGCGAAGGCAATGCCGTGGAAACAGCGGATACGCAAAATGTACTCTATCAGTTTGATGATTTTACCCTGGAATGGGAACATAACGCCGGTATCCAGACCGGGCCCAACGGCAGGATATATGGAATTACCTTTGTTGGTAGCAACGGCACCCTGTGGGCGGATCGCGATACCTGGGAAGTGATCGCCGAAGGCTGGGGGGAAAATGCACGTATGCAGACGGTGCCGCAGCAAAAATCGGATGGCCAGGGACATTTGAACCATGTGCGCAATTTTGTTGAATGCGTAAAAACCCGACAAACCCCGGTTTGCGATGTGCAGGTCGGCTATGACGCCGCTTTTTATGCGCATATTGGTAATATTGCCTATCGTACCGGCGAGACCCTGGTTTGGGATGAGACAAAAAAACAATTCAGCAACAGTCCCGCTGCCAATAAACTGCTCACCCCGGTATACCGCGCGCCGTGGGAATTGCCCAGGCTTTAATAATATAACTTGTTCTATTAACCTGAATATTTATGAGGAGATGTTCATGAAACACAACCTGCTTTTAATTGCTGCCGCCATGCTCATCCTGTTCATGTGCACGGTCTTTGCCCAGGAAAACGAGATCGATCCGAAACTGACCGAAGTCTGGGAACCGGTACCCGTTGTGGTAACGCCGGGAGACGGCGCTGCCCCACCCTCGGATGCGATTGTATTGTTCGATGGCACCGATCTTTCCAAGTGGCAGCACGAAAACGGTAATGAGCCGAAATGGAAGGTAGAGGAGGGCTGTTTTACAGTCGTTAAAAAAACCGGCAGCCTGGTTACCAAACAGGCGTTTGGCGATGTGCAACTACACCTGGAATGGCGCACCCCGGCAGTGATCGAGGGCGAAGGACAGGGCCGCGGCAATAGCGGCGTGATCTTGCAAAGCCGTTACGAGTTGCAGGTGCTGGACTCGTACAACAATCGCACTTATTCCAACGGCCAGGCCGGCAGCATTTACAAACAGCACATCCCACTGGTCAATGCCTGCCGCAAGCCCGGCGAATGGCAATCGTATGACGTGATCTTTATCGCCCCGCGCTTTAACGACGACGGTTCGCTGCAATCGCCGGGACGGTTCACGGTTTTTCAAAACGGAATCCTTGTGCAAAATAATGTAGAGATCAAAGGGTCGGTGGCATTTCGCGGCGAAGCAAAATATACCAAACACAAACCCAAAGAACCGCTCCTGCTGCAGGATCACAACAATCCCGTCAGTTATCGCAATATCTGGGTGCGGGAGTTGTAATTTATAAAGTACGGTCGTCGAGTAGTCCAACCCCTCCCGCTTAGCGGGACGGGACGGGACGAATCGAGATGCATATTAAAACGACCTTTTATTCGGCCCCTCGATACGAGTCCGCTCTCCCGCAAGCGGGATCGCGTCCTCTACTCGGGGACCGAACAACAAAAGTCCACAGCTCGCCCTGGGGATACTCCCCAGGGCGTACAAAAAGCAGGACATTCGTCCTGTAAAAATAATAAAGAATGCTCTTCTGGTTCCAATCTCCTGATTGGAACCTGCTTGATTAAAATCTCCGCTTTAAAAACCGGACTGTTAGTTAGGTATTATTAAAAGGGATAAGAGATTCCTGGTCACTTACATTCTTAATCAGGAGATTAGGAACAAATAGTTATTGATATAACCTAAAATTTTGTCATAAACTTTAAGCAAAGGACAAGAATATGCAATTACAATCACGAAGAGACTTTATCCGCCACTCCCTGCTGGGTAGCGCAGCCCTGAGCATGAGCGCGGGACTGCTGCCGGGCTGCGCCAAAACAACGCCACAAACACGCACCCTCAATGAAATCGGCCTGCAGATCAGCACGATCAGCGAGCCGCTAAAACAAGACTATGTCGCTACCCTGCGCCAGGTGGCGGAGATAGGCTATAATACCCTGGAATTGGGCGGATTCATGGGGCCGTCGATGCAGGAATTTAAAGCGCTGCTGGCGGAACTGGGACTGAATCCCCTCTCCGGCGGCACAGCGATGGCCGGTTTGCAGAGCGATCTGGATGGGATTATCAAAGAATCCCTGGAAATGGGTAAAAAATATGTGATCTGTTTCTGGCCATGGACGGATTCGGCGGAAAATAAAACTGTTGCGGACTGGGAGAAATTAGCCCAAACGCTTAACGAAATCGGTAAAAAGATTAAAGATGCCGGACTGGAATTTGCCTACCACAATCACGATCTGGAATTCAAGGTGACTGAAGGACAAATGCCCTATGACATTATCCTGGAAAACACCCGCCCCGATCTGGTGGGCATGGAGATCGACCTGTACTGGATGGTAAAAGGCGGCCAGCAACCGATTCCGTACCTGCAAAAATACCCCGGCCGGTTCCCGATCTGGCATGTTAAAGATATGGACAACACCCCGGAACAGTTCTTTGCCTGCGTCGGCCAGGGCATCATCGATTTTCCGGCTATATTTGCTTATGCCGACAAGTCCGGCATGAAGCATGTGTTTGTGGAACACGACAAACCGGAGAATCCGTTGGAATGTATCAAGGTCAGTTATGAGTACTTGAAACAGATGAAATATTAGATACCATCCTGGTTTCAGGTCTCCCGAGACTGTGTGAAAACGCCTGCAAAAGCCAGGTTGTCAGTGCTTGGAAGTAGCTCGGATTCTCCCGAATCCGGAGTGCAGTCCCTTTATGGACTGTGGCCGCCGCAGGTGGCCTCGAAAAGTTTTATTGTTTGAATAAAAACATCTATTTGAATATCATAAAGTTTATATGTAATAATCTCCTATTTTTCTTGTTTATGATGTTATTTGGGCTTGCGGCCTAACGCATCGCATAAAGGCGATGCACTCCATTTTTTACAGCAAAATTTTTGGTTTTCACACAGTCTCTCCCAGCCTGGAACCGCAAGGCACCAGCTCTGCCGGGAATCTTTGATCATCCGGGGTTTCATACGAACCGGGGGACATCCCCCGCTTGCGGCGGACTTACGAAATGGTCGGAACATTTATTTCCATAGGGACAGGTCGCGACCTGTCCCTACTAATTGTTCCGGGATACACATCACGGTGTTATCAAAATAGATATTATAACGCCATTTCCTTACCGGCAACCATAACCTTCTTCACATCCAGACTGCCCATTTTCATATCCACAAACGGCTTGCCGCTCTTTAAACCGACTGAACCGAATCCGCTTTCGGTGGATATAAAGCCGATAAAGGTATTGCCAACCTGCGAGTCGATGTACAAAGTCTTGTCAACCGCATCATAACGCACACCGGTCAATCCCTGGAGCATGCCATAGCTGGACATGGCGCGGGCGTACCAGTGGCCGCACTCGTATTCATTAAACGGGTTACGGTTGCGGCCGTCATAGCGGTTACGGGCGAGACGTACGACTTCCAGTCCCTGTTCGACCATGCCTTCAAGCATCAAATGCGAAGCGACCTGGTATTCAATACCGGTCCACACTTCGTTGCTGTACACAAACGGCAGCGACAGCGCCCCGCCTTTGGGCCAGGTGCATAACAGCAACCCGCCATCTTTGCCCATAGCAAACGAGGGCCGCTGCGGGTTAACATGGTTCAACAGGTTTTGCTTTAAATTGTATTTATGCACGGACGCCAGGTGACTCTTGACCTTTTGCTCGTCCACAATGGGCTGCTCCAGTCCACACATGCGCGCAATCCACAGTCCCAGCACACCATCGGACAAACAGCCGGTGCCGTACTGGTACTTGGGGCCTTCCTTTTTTAATATTTCCAGCGCTTCCGGAGAGTAATTTACATTCCACTGACCGGCAGCCGCTTTAACCGGGTCTTCCGCCTGCAAACCTTCCCACTGAATTTTCTGGTAAAAGTACTCGCCGTTATACAGGTCGGTTTCCAGGAACTGTTTGCCGTTTTGCAGCAAGGTTTCGTAACGGGACACATCGTCGCCCAAGGTTATGCCCATTTCGATTGCGGCAGTCAAAGCGCCCAGGTAAAATGTGGTGCAATGACATTCCGGGCCCCAGTACTCTATATCGTAGGTATTATGGTGCGGTTCTTCAAGCACGCCCTTGCCTTTAGGATCCCATTTTTGAATACAGAAATTCAGGCTTTCTTTTACTTTTGGCCAAAATTCAGTGAGCCATTGCGTATCTCCGGAGATGCGCCATTCCCGGTATACCTTCATTATACCGCCAAGCTGGCCGTCGGCCGCTGCATGGAAATCATGCTTTACCGGGCGGATCGGCAGGTTGGAGCGGAACATCTGGTGGCCGGTTTCATCCTGGCTGACGAAAAACTCGGTATGCCGCAGGGAGCGTTCCAAACCTGGGAACAGGTGCGGAATAGCCTGGGCATAGTTCCACACATGGGTACAGGAGCCATGACAGCATCCCCAACTGTCGCAACACCCTTCATAGCACCACAGGCAGCCGCAGGTTTCCCGTAGCACGGTTGGCGATTTAAGAATAGTTAAATTGGCAGCAACTGCTTCCACAACCTCAGCGGGCAGCGTGGTATTATAAAAGGCATCGCGGAACAACTCGCTGTTGCTGCGCAGGCTATTATATTGCTGGCTCCAGTAATTGGCGACTTCGCGAACATTCTTGAACTTGCCGGCGTACCAGGGAATATAAGTTTTGCTGCACACACAATTTGGATCACCCGGCTTGCATACAGGGGCATTGTCCGGGTCATTGCCAAGCCGGATATTGGAACAGGGCACATACCAGACGACCATCAGTTTAATGGTTTTCTCTTCGCCTGGTTTTAATGTGAACGGCACAAACAGAGATGCGCCCGGTGCGTCCGCATCCACCGGTTCACGATTTACCAAACTAGCCTGCGCAACATCATTCCAGGCCATGGTCATCGGGTCGAACCAGCCGCCGCGGAACCAGCAGTGGTTTACCACTACGCTTGGATCATCAACATAAAAAGCGCAAGCGCCCTGCAAATGGGGATATTCTTCGGTTCCTTCCTGAAACAGGATAAAACCGTTCTGGATAGGTAAAATTTTATTTTTGCCTTTGGTTTTGCTGTTATTCCATTCGCGGTCCGGTACTTTCATAAAATTTTGTGTATTGAACGAAAACACTGCGTCTTTTGCCGTGCTGCCGGAATTGGTGAATTTATACTCCAGTGCGCCGGCGGGCAGACTGGAATTATCCGCGTCGTTGGGAATGAACGGACTCCAGCCGGTAATCGCAACTTTTAAGGGGATATCCGAGTCTGTCAATTCCAGGTTGGCAAATGGGAACCGCGCCAGGAAAGTGGCTTCACGGAAGCGCGGCAGGCCGTAATTTGTGCTGCCGGAACCGTTGCCGGATTCGGGCTGACCGAAATATTTCCAGTCCGGTATAGGTCCTTCCAGTACCCTGGCGACATTCGTTTCACCTTTAATGCACACCGCCGCAAAGCTGTTCGGTTCGTTAAACACTTCCGGTTTGTTGCGCAGGGATAGATGCGATATTTTACCGCTGCCTTCCAGGCAGAACATGCCGGCGCCCATACCGCCAATGGGGAATGCCACCCGGTTCAGATATTCACCTGTATATGGCCCGTTATAAACCCGTCCGGCAGTTTTTTTACTAGCCGGCGCCGAGCAGTGTAAATACATACCCAAACCGACTATCAGTAAACAAAAAGCCATCTGTTTAACATGCTGATGCATATTATGCCTCCTCTTAACTGAATAAAGTATTTACAACATGGAAATTACGGTTAGACAGAATTTGTTATTTGTGAAATACTTAAACGTTTACTTTAATTTACTGATTTTTTTCTTTTATGCAACAGTTTTTACAATAAACCATTATTTCTTTTTTTTCAAATGGTTACAAGAATGTCAGATGATTAAAATTCTCCCCTTATAAAAATCTTGCATTATTGTTTTGTTTATTTTATATTTAACAGCAATTAGCGGGGAGCTGTTGCATTGTACTCGTTTTTTACAGAATTTAATAAAAATTCTAAAGGATAAATTTTTGGAGGCTGGTATGAAAAACAAAATGTGTTACTTGAACGTTTTAATTTTATTATTATTGTTTGTCTCGGTAGTACAGGCGAAAACCTGGGAGGTTTTTTCCCCGGATAAAAAATTAAAAATCACAGTTAATGCAGACAAAAACATAACCTATGCGATATCCTGGAACGGCAAAGAGGTTGCAGCGCCTTCGCCTATTTCCATGACCATAGACGACGGGCTGGTATTGGGTATAAATCCACAAGTTGCCAAAGCGGAAAAGATCTCTGTCAATTCTCAGATCATCCCGGTGGTAAAAGAGAAACGCGCCGTCATTCCTGAACAGTACAACGAACTAAAATTGACCTTTACCGGTTCATACGGCGTGGTATTCCGCGCTTATAACGACGCCGCCGCCTGGCGTTTTCTCACCATGTTTGACAAAAAGATCAAAGTTTATAACGAACAGGCGACCTTTACCTTTGCACAGGACGATTCTCTAGTCATTCCCCTGGAACCGGCTTTCAACACCTCGTTTGAACGGTTGTACGACCATCTTGCCATTGCCACTATTTCTCCGGCGCATAAAGGTTACCTGCCGATGGTGGTGACCAAAGCCAATGGCCTGCGCGTTGCCCTTGCCGAAGCGGATTTGGATGATTATCCCGGCATGTTCCTGCGCGGCTCTAATGATTATACCCCCACTCTGGTCAGCCAGTTTGCTCCGTATCCGCTGGAAGAAAAACAATTTGGCGACCGCTCGCTGCGGGTGACCAAAGCGGCGGATTATATTGCCGAAACCGACGGTAACCGCGCTTTCCCCTGGCGTGTATTGGCCGTTGCCGAAAATGATGTAAAGCTAATTGAGAATGATATTGTCTACCGTCTTAGCACGCCGTTGCAGTTAAAAGATGCCAGTTGGATTAAACCCGGTAAGGTAGCATGGGACTGGTGGAACGCCCTGAATTTAAAAGGCGTCAATTTCAAAGCCGGGGTGAATACGGATACCTACAAGTATTATATCGATTTTGCCAGCAAAAACAAGATCGAATACATCATCCTCGATGAAGGCTGGTCCGATACCGACGACCTGCTGAAACTGAAACCGAACGTGGATTTGAAAGAATTGATCCGCTATGGCAACGAAAAGCACGTCGGCCTGATATTATGGTGCGTTTGGCTAACGGTGGACAAGCAGTTGGACGAGGCGTTTAGCGATTTTGAAGCATGGGGTATTAAAGGCGTAAAAATCGACTTTATGGATCGCGACGACCAGAAAATCGTCAACTGGTATAAAAAAATCACCGTTCAAGCCGCCGAGCATCATTTGCTGGTCGATTTTCACGGCGCTTTCAAACCGTCTGGCCTGCGACGCGCGTATCCCAATCTCATTACCCGCGAAGGCGTACGCGGCGCGGAATACAACAAATGGGCTGATGATATTACACCGGACTATAATGTAACCATTCCCTACACCCGCATGTTTGCCGGGCCAATGGATTACACCCCCGGCGCGATGTGCAATACCGAAAAAGGCGCTTTCCGCGCCAACTTTGCGCGTCCGATGAGCCAGGGCACCCGTACCCATCAACTGGCAATGTATGTGGTGTATGAAAGTCCCTTACAGATGCTGTGCGATACGCCCACTAATTACGAAGCCGAACCCGAGGTAATGAAACTCCTCGGCCCGGTGCCCACCGTGTGGGATGAAACCATTGGTCTGGATGGTAAAATAGGCGATTACGTGCTGGTGGCCCGCCGCAGCGGCAATGATTGGTACATCGGCGCCATGAACGACTGGACGCCGCGCACATTAAAAGTCGATCTCTCGTTCCTGGGCGAAGGCGAATACAAGGCGCTGGTTTATAGCGACGGCATCAACGCCGCGCAGCACGCCGAGGATTTCAGTGTAACCACCACCACCGCAAAAAAAGGCGATGTGTTGGAAATTAACCTGGCCCCGGGTGGGGGATGGGTTGCGAGGTTGGGTAAATAAGATATTTGTAATAGATATAATATGTTAAGGGGCGGCCATTTCGGTCGCCCGTTTTATTTACAATTCGGAATTTTTTGTAGGATGGGGTCTTGACCGATATTTGCATGATATCAAATAAAACAGGTGTATATATCATCGAAGCAAGGCTTAAATATTTTCATATATGGAGGTCAAGCCCCCATCACACCAATAATTACACAAAAAGCAAGCATTGTTCCAATTTAACAACATCCTCTTATGTGCTACCATTTAAATTAACAATCTCAACGTTCGATGGGGTCTTGCCCTGACATTGCATTATTCTGGATATGTGTTTTTGGCAAATGCTGTTCGTAATTAAAGATACTTTCCTTTACAACGGGCAAGACCCCATCCTACAAAAAATTTAAAGCAAGGCCCTATCACACGAAAAATTTTATTTTATTCACCTGTACTTTTTAATTCGATAATTTGTTTTGATTCTATTACACCCCAATCCGGTTCATAATTACCCATGTGCAAATACTTGGCAAATGTTGACCATTCCCAATCAATCGGATTTTTTACATATCCATGCTTAACCGGATTATAATGGATATAATCAAAATGCTTTTCAAAATCATCTTCATCTCGAATATAATGCTCCCAAAACCGTCGCTGCCAAAATGTTGCTTCCTGCTTTTTAATACGAGAATCACATTTTTTGATGTAATCATTTATTTCAGGTTGATACTTTTTTGAAAATAATCCTTTTATAAGGTTCCATCTTTTTGAATACTGTGAATCATTTTCCGGCAATGTCCACATACAATGCAAATGATCCGGTAATAAACAAAAGGCATCGAGTGTAAACGGGTATTTTGTTTGTACGGATTTCCACACTTCCTTTAGAACCTGCCGAGCATCAGGAACATCAAAAAGACGTCTACGGTTATAGGTTACCAATGTAAAAAAATAGGTCCCACCTGGAATATATAATCTTTGATATTGTGTCATAAATTCCCCTTTTAAAATATTTATTACTTCGACTTGAAAGATGGGGGATTTCCCCAATTATGTTTTATTTTAATCATCAACCCAATTCACACATTTTGTTACAATTAAAACACCGTCAAACTCAAAGGGAAATCCACCATTCTACAAAACCCGATTGGGTACCAGGGTTAAAAACCGCATGTAAGGCAAGTACTATATTCTGGATCAATGACATTACCCGGGCAACCTTTCTTTTCACAACCCTGTCTCTTAACTTCATGTTCCTCATTACATACAGGGCAATACAACCGTGTCGCCGAAATACTTTTTGGGCGTAGTACCGCCAGAGGGAAATCAAAACCAGCATCAGTGTTTGCCATGTTCAAGCACTTAGGACAGAAATAAGCACGTTGCTTTGGATCAATCCCAAGGAAAGCCTTGACCTGAGTGGGTTTAAGGAGACTCAATATTATCGAAATCTCCCAGCATGCTCGGTTTGTTGCGTAATCTCCTCCCCCTAATTCTGAATTTGGACCTCTTTCAAGAAATTTTCTTCTAATCGTTGGCCAGTTCTCCTTTGGGAATAGTGCCTTATACACAAATAGAATAGCCTCAATTACTTCTGTGACGTGCACAGTAATTCCGTTCCCAGGAGAATGCATGATGACATTTCTTCTCTCGCGCAACGAATGAAATTTCTCTGCAAAGGAAATGCTAAGCGGTAAGATAGAAAACGTATCATGGATTCGTATTAAATCCTGAGCATCAACAGTGCGAAAAGTTGAAAAATCTATTGCGTGATTTTCATACGGTGAAGGCCAACGAGATGGGGGATCAGAAATTAATAAATAGGGAGAAATTTCTGCAATCTTCCCTTTTAGTAAGAATTCGACACCTTGCTGCACAATCGCAAGAGATGTAGTGAGTGTCCTCTTGGCAGCTGCCCAGTATTGTTCTGAGATTTCTTCTTGTGCGAAACCGTAATAATCAGCTTGATCAAATTCAGTTAAAAGGTCGGAGGTTGTATCCCACGCGAAATTGAGCAGTTCTCTTCCGGATTGGAAGTAATCTTCTGAGGTTGGTAAGTTCATAATCATATGTAATTTTCCATTCTTCATCAACTAATATTGCACTTTAAAAGCATATTGTTTTTTACGTACTCCCCTGCAAACACTTGGTAAGGTAGTAGTAGGATGGGGGATCTCCCTATAATAATTTTACTCTAATTTTCAAACAATTTCAAATATTTTATAACAATTTAAATATTGTCAAACACAAAGGGAAATCCCCCATTTACAAACTATTATTTACGATACCATAAATTTACATGATCTTCTTTAATTTGGTAAAGTTTATAAAATTGCATTTGGAAATATTTTCCATTATAAAATATCAGTATCAATAACATGGCATCAAATTGTTAACAATTCACTGTTGTGAAGAAAATGCCATCATCACACCAATACATAATGGCAATTACACCTATGAATGCTGGGGTTTTGCCTTGTTATTGAATGCTTTAAAGTATTAAATATTTCCATGCTCACCCACAAGTTCTAAACATTTTAATTAAACGTAATAAAACAGTAACATTTATTCTTATAATTACAACACTATCATAAGATCAAAGTGTGACATGTGTTCGGTTGATTTCTTGATAATACGATAGTGTTTATTTCCTATAGGACATATATAATTTCTGTAAAATCTTCTTTTGATGTAAGAAATTTGAGCGGTTACAAATATGAAATCCATTTTCAATCATCTTATCTGCTTTTACTATATTGCCAGTTTTATATAATAGTAAAGAAGAGGCTGCTATTGATTTGACCTTAGATAATTCGTCTGATTTATCCAATGTTTTTATACTTCTATACAAGTAGTTGTAAGCTCTTTCGTATTTCTTTTGTCCGATGTATGAGATGGCTATCTTTTGATTTGCCATACCTATTTCCCAGCTGTCACCGTATAATTCTAATAAATTAATAGCTTTTAAGAAACATTTTTCGGCATCGTGATACCTACCTAATCCATTTAACGCGATACCTATTTCTCTAAATATATTACCCTCAAGTCTGCGGTACTCACTCATATTTTTTATTAAATCAAAACAGTTTTTGTAATATTTAATAGAAGATAATCCATTTCCAAGAATATGGTTGCAAACTCCAATCTCTTTTTGGGCTAAAATTGCTTTTTGATAGTCATGGACATCCTCGTAAATCTTAAATGCCATATTAAACAAATTGATCGGGTTATGCAAGGGATGTATGATAATCCCTTGATTCATTTGCAAAGATGCAAAATCAAAAATGATTGAAGCTTTCAACATATTCATATCTATTGAGCTTAATCGTTTGTTAACAAGATGATACACAACCTTATAATATTGTGAGGCTTCCTTATATAGGGACTTCTCTTTATATATGCGAGCTTGACCCAAGAGAAAGTCAATATCATCAATATATAAAGAATTTTCTCTTTGATCGATATTTACCAGTATCTTCTCAGTATCTATTTTTGGAGAGTTCAATAAGTTGTTAATAATAAAAATTGCTTCTTCATTTGTAACGCCCAGATTAAACTGAACTCTTTTCCCGATAATATTTATTGAATTCGACCCAGAGATTTGTATTTTGTTTTTATCAATCATCCTTTTTTTTCTTAGTAGCTGAGTTATAATTTATATCTCTATCGGCCATTAAATTTATACTGTTCTTCCCAGATCTTTGTACCTTATTTTTAAATGCCCTTCTTATAAATAAACCAAGAATAAAGATGCCTATACCACTAAATATCCATTCTTTGTTATTGATAAACCATGATAACATTATCACACCTCATTAAAGTTAAAAGTTCGAATTATTTGCCATACTGCATTTTAACCTGTGATGCAGTATTTAATATTGCCTCTATTTCTTGCCTTGTTAGATCGTTGAATAATGCATCTACCATATATATCTGTGCATAACCACACTGGATTGGCAAAAAGTTACTCAGAAGTGAAGCTCCTCCTGCCGTTCTGATTACTACATCAACCTTTTTAGGAACACTTAATAAACTCATTTCAATAAAACCATTTTGGTTAATTGTAGTATTTATTTCATCAATTGGATTGTAGCCTATCAAAAGAAATAGCGTCCTTTCTTTATAATCTCTAGTAATGCTGCATAGATAGTCAATCTTGATTTTCATAGAATAAGGTAGTAAGTCCCTATTACCTGCATGAATAACTTTACAAGAATATTGTTGACAAACTGGGTAAAGTATATCAGATAAGAGGTATTCTTCCGCATAAATCACAGAGTCTATGTCCTCACGCTCACGTTTAAGGTTTTCATTGCTTAACAAATAGATGCTTATACTTTCAAAATTCATATCAAATATCCAGCCAATACAATTTACAATATGCACCATAGATTTCATGTAAGCTGTTTTATAATCTAAAGAATTCTTTAACGCCCAACGTCGGTTTCCGTCAGGTATTAGACCTATATGATTTATTGATGACAATAAAATTGATCCTTATTTTTCTACTTATCTTTCAATAGCTCAACTATAATCTTTGCTACCCATTGCCCTTTTATAAATGATGTGTTTTTTGAAAGATCAATTAAGGATTCATATATAAGTTCAATATTTGCATAGGACATACATTTCTTAACCATATGTGCATCATCTGATTCGCCACCGTAATGAAAGACGATACAGTTCTTATTGAATAACTTAAAGTTTGATTGAAATAATTCTGGAACAGGTATTAATGCTATAGATGACAATTTAGAAGCAATTGTAAAAGCAATTTCCTCTCTATGTCTGTAGCTAGATAAAAAAAATAATTCTTCGTAGGTTTTACTGTAGTTATCGATTATACTTAACCATGAAGCTGAAGAACCAAATATGATAGATGTATTATAATACCTATCCATAAAGTAATTAGTTGTTAATTCAATATTTTTATCTACAAACACAACTTCTGAGCTTACGTATAGAGAACCGGATACCGGTATAATTGACTTGACTGTTAATGGTTTTATGAACAAATGATCAGGATCTATATAGAATATGGAATCGTAGCAGTCAGAATGATTCCTTACAAAGTCTATTAATAATAATTTGACTTTGTAAGTATCTTCTAAAATATCTATATCAAATGAATAAGTTTCAATCTGTTGTGCAATAAGGTATTCTCTAAAATCTTGAGGGAAGTTTTTTTCTGGATACAGAACTACTATATTATCAAATGATAGAACGTTCAATTGAGCTTTGTAACTAGCAATCATGAACTTCAATGCGTTATGATTTGCTTTTTTGTAATCTGTTACGGTTATCAATAAACTTTTTAACATATAGTAGACCTTACAATGAGAAAGTATACACCTAAGATAATTTATTTTCCAAATTCAAATAATAATTATTAAATAAGAAGAAATGTTTTGTCTATTGGAAAATAAACTATTTGAATTTTTATAATAACAAGTATCATCAGTTCGAAAATAGAAATACCCAAACTAAATCGTAACCCGAACTGGGTCTAATAATTTTGGCTTTAATATTATGTTTCTCTTTTTAAAAAACAGCAAACTTTTTTCTTAACTATTAAAAAATCGTATATTATACAACATACAAAAAATCCGCCGCCTGTGTAACATAGTTTATATCAAATGTCGATAAAATTAAATGAACTTTATGGAAAAATGCAAGAAATATTTTATAAAAGCTATCTGATAGGATGGGGAATTTATCAATTATTGAAGTATTTAAATCAATCCCATTTATCAATATCATCATATAACTATTACAAATACTCTTTCACAAAGGGAAATCCCCCGTCCTACAAACTCTTATGGAACCTGTGGTAAAGATGCCATCAGAGCAAAAAAATACCTGTCTTCGTGCGTCTGGTATAATTTATACCATGCCTCAAGGGTCGCCGGGGAAAAGACCTCAAGCTTGTCCAGGATCGTACAGGCAAAATCAAGCGGCGCAATTCCTGACGCAGTAATCAGCTCCCCGTCAATGACTGCCGGTTCGTGGCGATAGAATGGCTCTCCTTTATAAGTTGGACAGATTGCTTTGAGATAGTCAAGATTATTACTGGTGTGTTGACGATTGTTTAGAAACCCATGTGCCGCTAAACCGAACGTTGCCCCACAAATCGCAGCAACAGGAATGTGCGCCTGTAAAAACTCGCTCACGCGGTTAAAAAGAGGAGCATGGAGAGATTCTAACCAGGTATCGCCGCCAGGTAAGATCAATACGCCAGCCTCATGAGCCGTCAATTGGTGAATAGTCAAATCCGGGAGTATTGTGATGCCACCCATTGTCGTAATCGGCTCCTGTGTTAAACTAACGGTCTTTACGTCATATTTCAACGTTTTATCCTTAAAATACCGTCCTGAATTTAGTTCGGCTATAACATAACCTGGTTCCCAATCTGCCATCGTATCAAATACATAAAGATATGCAATCTTGCTCATTTTTTTCCTTTCTTTGCAGGTTTAAACAACGTAACACTCTCTTATAAATATTCAAGGCTAACACCAGCGTAATCCGCGCGGGCGTGACTACCTTTCGGTAAAATAGCCCGATATTTTACCGCCTCGGGTTATCGCATTTGTTAGCGGACTCTTTTTTGATAGCCCCTCCAATACTTCTCGACCTCCCAAAGCGGTGCGTCTCCCATAGCTTGCCGAATGTTGGTAATAACCTTCTCGTATTGGTCTGAACTAAATTTTGACCATCTTATTCCTATTGCTTCGTCCCAAATGGCTCTACGTCCTCCAATGTGCCGTTCAGAAAGCTCTTTCAGAAGAAGGCTGTCAATTGGAGGATGTAGCGCGCGGACTCGTTCGTGCTCGTCGTAACCTGCGCAGACAAAACAAGCCTTGAGATAGATGTTGATAAGTTTAGCGGCCACGCCATGAGTAAAAGGGTAGTTAGCGGCGGCTTTTATGATCCTTGATCGCCACTCTCGGTGCATTATGTCAATATCCTTGGGCAATGGCAAACGATCAGGACCGTATATCAGCTCTTTCATTCCCGCTTTTTCTAAGATGGTCTTACCCTCTTCCACGGGAAAGCGGCAACCGTTCACACTTGCAGCTCTACCGGCCGCCCAAGCTGCAAATCGGTGCTTATGTTCTTCAATCGAGTACTCCATTATTTCAGTCTTCTTCCACTAACATGATTTTCACAGGTCGAACCCGCTAACCATTATTTTAAAGAAAACAAGTAATTCCAGTAAACTATCAGTAACAGGATGGAGGATTTCCTTAATTATGGTTTTTATTTTACTCTTCAGTCAATTTCAAACATTTTGTAACAATTAAAACACCGTCAAACTCAAAGGGCAATCCCCCATCCTGCAAAACATTATTCCCCCGCCAGCCGCAGCAACGCTTTGAACAACGCCTGGGAGCCGAGGCGGCCTTCGTCGTGCGCCTGGCAATCGTCGAATAACTGGTGCACCAGGTCGGTGGCGGGTAACGGCGTGCAGGTTACCAGGGCGGTTTCCAGCGCCAGCCGCAAATCCTTTTGCTGCAAGTCGATCATAAAGCCGGGATTAAAATCCCCCGCGACCATTTTGGGTCCCAGGTTGGAGAGCTGCCACGAGCCGGCCGCGCCGTTCTTTACCGCTTCGATCATCACCTGCGGCTCTACACCGGATTTGCGCGCAAACAGGATGGCCTCGCACACCGCCATGTTGGTCACAGATACCAGGATTTGGTTGCAGAGCTTCACTGTTTGTCCCATGCCGTTAACGCCGACATGGGTGACGGTTTTGCCCATCGCCATAAACACCGGCATACAGCGTTCCAACACCTTTGCCTCGCCGCCGACCATGATCGCCAGGGTGGCATTGCGCGCGCCGCTATCCCCGCCGCTGACTGGCGCATCCAGCATAGCCACGCCTTTTTTGCCTAGTTCGGCGGCAATATCGCGGGTAACCGCAGGAGAAATAGTGCTCATATCGATGACTACACTTCCGGATTTAACGCCTTTAATCACACCGGCGTCGCCAAGAATAACCTCTTGCACATCCGGGGAATCGGATACCATGGTGATGATGATTTCCGCATTTTCCGCAACTTGCTGCGGGGATGCGGCCGCCTGCGCCCCGGCGTCGATAACCGACTGCATTTTAACGCGGGTGCGATTCCAGGCGGTGACCGGGAACCCGGCTTTGAGCAGGTTCAAACACATCGAGTTTCCCATAATGCCCAGGCCGATAAAGCCGATTTTTTGCATATAAACTCCTTTTAGCGGGTGATACGCTCTGCGATATAAACCCGGTATTCCCAGGGCTGCATCTCGATATCCACAGCGCTGTTGTGCAGGGTAAGGGTTGTGCCTTTGAACAACTCGGTGAAATTGCCGTTTAGGTCTTTGAACTCTATCTTTTCACGACAGGTTTTGCCGGTCAGGTTAACCAGAACCAGTACGCGATCCTGGCCCTTTTCACGACTAAACGCATAGCTCTGCTTACTTTTCAGGCGAGTCATGCTGCCGTTATACAACGCCGGATGCTTTTTATAAGTATCGGCCAAGGTTGTGTATAATGACCGGAATTCGCTATCCCGCCAGTCGATCAAGTCTTTTTCAAAGAAATCCAATTTTTTTGTTGAACCGACTTCTTGTCCGCTATAAATAAGGGGATTGCCGGGCAGGGTAAACGTCAGCACCGCAAAGGCTTTGGCGCCTTGTTCGCCCAACCGCGTCACTGCCGTAGCGTCCCAGGAATTCTGGTCATGGTTGCTGGTAAAGCGCATACGCATGGCGCCTTGCGGATACTGGAACTGTTCGCGTTGCAAATACAGGTCGATCTCGGATATTTTCTTTTCACCACGGGCAATCGCATTAAAAAGCCGGTACATCTGGCTGGCATAGGTCATGTGGAAGCCATTGACATGCAAATCCGGCGCCTCGCCTTCGGCCAGCATAAAGATGGGCCGAACCTTTTCCACTTCCGCAATGGCCGCTTTCCAGAAATCGCCCGGCACCATCTCCGCCACATCGCAGCGATAGCCGTCGATGCCGATCTCTTTAACCCACCAGGTCATCATATCGGTCATATAGCGGCGTAATTCAGGGTTGTCATAATTCAAATCGGCCACATCGGTCCAATCATCCACCGGGGCAAGAATTTCATTTTTATGGTTTTGCGAGTACCATTCAGGATGCTCCGTGATCATCGGGTTATCCCAGGCGGTATGATTAATCACCAGGTCGATGATCGTATACATTCCCATATCGTGAATTTTTTGCACCAGGCGTTTAAAATCATCTAGAGAACCGAATTCCGGATTGACGCCATAATAATCCGAGATTGAATAATAGCTGCCCAACGTGCCTTTGCGGTTCTTTTCTCCAATCGGATGAATGGGCATAAACCACAGGATATTTACTCCCATTTCTTTGAGTGTCGATAAATGGTCGGCAAAGGCGTTAAAAGTGCCCTCCTGGGTATATTGACGCACATTAACTTCATAAATAATTGCATTTTTTGCCCAATCCGGGGGCTGCGGGGCTTGTTGTAACGCCAGTTTGCTTTTGGTCAATTCTTTTTTGTGAAAAAACCTGAACATAGTTACTTCTCCTGTAATTCCTGCCGGCCGGTTATGATAGCGGACTCTGATGGCCATCCGGTTGTGCCCGGAATTTAAAAATGTGCTTAAATCGAATTGTTCGGTGAGTTCTCCTGATTGCGCGCCCACAAGCTGCCCGTTGATCCAGATTGTGCCGGAATCGTGCAGCGCGGGGATCGCCAGGGCAATATTGTGTTTATCGTCAATAGTAAAATCGTTAAAATACCAGACCAGCCCCGAATCATTCCATGTTGACGGCAAATGATCGGCGGACAAGTTTTCAATAATTACAGAGTCTCGCGGGGTATAACCGGTATCGAACCACCGCTCCTGTATGCCGGTATTCAAGGTATCCGGCTGCAACAGCCACTGCCCGGGCCGCCATTCTATTCTTTGTCCGGAATGACATGAGAGCAGTAAAACCAGCGCAAAGAGCGGCGCTTTTTTATTCCCGTTCATACGATACCTCCTTTGTAATTACAGGGGGTGCAGGTTTTTACCCGGTTATTGCATCGACTCCTGGTGATGCCACATTTTCCATTCTCCGAACTGATAGATTAAAACCATGGTATGCAGGTTCTTGATCGATGTTGTTTTTATATCAGTCTGCATTTTAGTGCTGAACCGGGCTACCGCCATAGTGCCTTCAATACGGATATCAAAAACATTGACTTCTGTTGTAACATATTTCCAGTTTTCAAAGATTGGTGAAAAAAAAGCTGCAAACTTGTTGTTTGTCAATATCATACCATTGGCTGTGTACCACATAAAATCATCACGAAAAAAAGTCATCAAAGCGGGAATGTCTTTTAAATCGAAACTTTTATAAAAATCATTAATTACATTTTTTACTTCTTGTTCCTGTTCTGCCGTTTGTACTACAGGTTTACTGCAAAAAGCCAACAGGGTAATATTTAACGCCAATATTACGAGTAAAACTTTTTTCATGGTCATTTCCTTTCAGCAATCCATCATTTGTAATGGTTATGTGTTTTTCAGGGATTTGTACTCTACCGAATATTTATTAGTAATCAACATCAGTCCGGTTCCTGTAATAAAAAACGCTCATCCGGACCGGGCTGGTCAGCGATCTATTTACCTAAAAAGGATAGCAAAAAACTGCCGATCGTAACGCCCAGGGCAATCATCGCCATAAAACGGTGCCCGGCAGTTTCACGGGATCGTTCCTGATATCCCAGCAAGCCTGCAAACAGGTACCCGCCGATAAATCCACCGGCATGGGCGAGATTATTTACTGCCGGCATCATAAAACCGAACAGGAACATCACCAGCGCCCAACTGCCCACTTGCCGGTATATGGCCGTTCCAAACTGACCGCCGCGCTTTCTGCCATAATACACCAGTGCGCCCAGTAAGCCGAAAATCGAACCCGATGCGCCAATAGTAGGATACGGACTCAGCAGCGTCGAAGCGACAAAACCCGCCACCCCCGTCAGTGTAAATAATAAAAATGTACGGGACGATCCAAACAGTTCCTGAACCATATAACCAAGCTGCCGCAGCCACAACACATTAAAAAGGATGTGCAGCACCCCGCCGTGTAAATAGATCGCGGTGATCAACGTCCACCATTTACCCTGTGCAATCATATAGCGTCCGGTCATACCCATACGGTACAGGGCCTGATCGTCGGGCGCCAGCAGACCAAAAAGACCGCGCGGTTGCAGCAAGGCCGAGACATCTAATAAAATGCTGATGACATACAGAATTATACACGCTCCGGTGAGCAGGGTTATAACCCCTGGGGCGCCACCCAGTAGTTTTTTTATTGCCGGGCTATACCCCCACAAACCGGGATTTTTGCGGCCGCAATGAATGCACTCTTGTGCATTTACCGAGATCAACCGCCCGCAGCCCGGACATACCATCGATCCGGTTGTTTTTCGTTGTATCATTAATTTTTCCTGTTATGACTGGTTAAGCTTTATTAAAATTAGAGATTTTTTTCAATATTTAAAAGTACTAATTTACCTCTACACTTGTTCAGCAAATATTATTCATCATATTTCACTTGCATAAAGACTACCTTTAACCTATATTTACACCGCCAGAGTTACAAAAACAATAAAGTGTATTATTACTAAAAAATACAGGGAAAATCATGAAAATTGGAATAGTAGGATTGCCGCTTTCAGGCAAATCCACTTTATTTAATGCTCTCACCGGCTCTAATGTAGATACAGGGGCTTTTATGACCGGGAAAACCGATGCGCACCAGTCTATTGTACAAGTGCCCGATGACCGGCTGGAAAAACTGAATACTATCTTTGTGCCGAAAAAGAAAACCCCGGCAATAATCGACTATATCGATCTGGCGGGATTAAATCCAGCCGAGCAGAAAAAAGGCGGCTTTAGCGACAGCTTTTTAGGGCAAGTGCGAACCGTGGATGCCCTTCTGGCCGTAGTTCGGGCATTTAAGGATGATAATGTGCCCCATCCGCAAGAAACCATCGACCCCAAGCGGGACCTGGATACGATTGAAGCCGATTTTATCATCAGCGATTTGTCGATTGTTGAAAATCGTATGCAAAAACTGCAAAAGCAAATGAAATCCAAAAAGCTGGATCAGGATGTGCGCGAATATGCCCTGCTGGAAAAATGCAAAGCCTCGCTGGAAAATGAACAACCGCTGCGGTTACTGCACATTGCCCCGGAAGAAGAATTTATGGTACGCGGCTACCAGTTCCTGACGTTAAAGCCGCTCATTATTGTTGTTAATATCAGTGAAAGCGATATTGCTAACAATACCAGCCTGCTGGAGCCATTCCGGGAACGGCAGAACCAGGCGCTGACCACGATATTGGCTATATCGGCGCAAATTGAAATGGAAATTTCCCAGCTTGCTGAAGAAGAAGCCGCCACTTTTCGTCAGGATCTGGGCATCAAACAATCGGCTATGGATGTATTGATCCGGACATCGTATGACCTGCTGGGCCTGGTATCATTTTTTACTGTCGGCAGCGATGAGGTGAGAGCCTGGACGATCCGCAAGAATACCGCCGCCCCGCAGGCAGCCGGAGCCATTCACACCGATTTCGAACGCGGCTTTATCCGCGCCGAGATTGTCCATTATAATGATTTTATGAAATACGAAAACATGGTCAAATGCAAGGCTGATGGCCTGGTGCGCCTGGAAGGTAAAGAATATATTGTTAAAGACGGGGATATTATCAATTTCCGGTTTGCTATCTGATTAAAACATGGATGGATTTACTTTCCTTTTTTGGAAAGTAAATCCTGAATAACCTGGTAGAGTTTGTTGGATGTATAGGGTTTTTGCAGCCACACCGCGCCGGTTTTTTGCATAAACTTATAATAATTCTCATCGCAATGATAACCGCTGGACAGGATAATGGGCACGTCAGCCGCTATCGTCAACAATTTTTCTGCGCATTCGGTTCCCGGCATATCTGGCAGGGATATATCAAGAATAACCAGGTTGATGTCCCTGAAATTTTCACTGAATATTTCAATTCCCTTTTCTGCGGTATTGGCAGCTTTGGTATTAAAACCGAAATGTTTCAAGGTTATGGAATTGACCTCGACAATGCCAGGGTCGTCATCGATCAACAGTATTAGATCTCCGGCTTCTTTCTCCGTCCGGGTTTCGGTAGTTTTTACAATTTCCAGCAGCGGGAAAAACAATGAAAAGATCGTCCCCTGTCCCTCAAGGGTTTTTACCGCAATATAGCCATTATGATTTTTGACTATGCCATAAACGGAAGCGAGTCCCACTCCACGTCCCAATTCAAATGTCTTGGTGGTAACAAATGGTTCGAATAGTTGTTCGCGTACATTGAGCGGTATTCCCCTGCCGGAATCTATCACTTCAAGAACAACAAAGGTTTTGTCTTTTTGGCCATTCAAGTCGGCCGTTTCATCCGCCTTGACCGTGTGCAAACGGGTATGAATAAATATTTTTCCGGTTGTGGAATAAGACTCGGCGGCGTTCTTGATCAATGTTTTAAGTATGTGTTTGATCTGACGGCTGTTTGCCTGAATAACTGCGGCAGTATTTTTGAGATTCAGTTCCAATGTAAGGTGTTTGGGCAACGGCTGGCGTAAACTGTCTATCCATTGTTGTAACTTGACATTCAGGTCAATTTCTTCCAGGGCCGGTTTTTCTACCCGGCTAAAATACTGTAACTCTTGTTTTAAGGATGCTGTGCGCTGGGCGATTTTTTTGATTTTGACAATATGCTCCCTGATCTCATCGTCCATATTTTCATGCAGCAGTAATGATGAGGTGTTGTGGTAAAGGTCGGTGGAAATTTTATCAAAATGCCGGGCGATTTTGGGAAAGATGGTGAGCAAGTATTCCAGCTTTTGAGTTTTGTTCATTGCGGGTTTGGGGGCACTGTTGTTTTGCTCGCCGTCCTGCTCCTGTAGTTCCCACAATAAAAAAATTTGCTTGATGTCGGGATTTTCCAGTCGGGCGACTTTGAGGTTGGTGATCTTTCCTTCCAGTATTTCGGGCCGTAACTGGGCAATGTAATTCCGGGGCCCGGTTCCTTTATATTGCAGGATCTGACTGATGATTTGTGCGGTATCTTCCTGAAATAATAACTGAATATTTTTATTCAACACCGCCTCGCCGGTCATTTCCAGCCAGGCTAAAGCGGCATTATTGATTGTAGTTATCACCCCATTTTCATCAGTTATCAGCAACGCTGCTTTTGAATTGATAATCGAATGTAGATGTTGTTGCAATGATGTATTACATTGGGTTTGATATTGCCACTCTTTAAAAATCAGCGTGGTATACTCTTTGTGTAAAATTATAGAACTGCCGAGGGACAGGGTTGCCATAACCGTGTCGCCTTCGCGGGTAAGGAAGCATAAGGATTGGTTTTGCTGTTGTTTTTTATTGGCGTCGCCGTTTTTATATTTGACGCGCATTTCCTGCCATTGCATGCGGCACTCGTTCAACAACAGTTCGGAAATATCGGTGCCGATGACTGATTTGGCGGGTATATTGAAAATATTTTCCAGCGCCCGGTTCCATACTGAAATGCGGTTCTTGTCATCCAAAACCATTACCGGATTAGGCAGGGCGTCGAACATTTCCGCAATATGCGTCTCCGGCAGCAGAAAAGGATTTTCAGGAGTCTGATCCGGCTTAATATCAGTGAGTGTTTCTTCTTTCACTACTGCCGGTTCATTATCAATCCCTGCATTTTCAGCTGCGGTGATATTCGTTATATTTTCGCCGGTTGAAGCGCTGTGGGCGAGTATGGTATATTCATAACCGATCACCAGTTTATCCAGGGTCTGCGGAGAAATTTTAATTTTGGCGTGCAGGGTTTGCTCATTACAGCATTTTAATATTGTAGAATACCAGTTCAGCTTGCCGGCCTGCTGTAACTGCTTGATAATTGTTTGTTGCTCTTCCTGCAACAATACCAGGCTTGTAATAAAATTCAATCCCGTCAGTTCAAAAGTATTTGCAAACCCCAACAAGGAAGTTATTCCCGGGGTCGCGTCGAGTATGACATGCGCCGGGGAGGTAAAGACCAGGTTATTTTCATCTTTATCCAGGTCATCGACCGCCAGTTCGGGCAGCAAATCTTCATTCAATTGTAATACTTTGGAGCGTTCAAAAGCCGCTTCCAGAAAATGCAGCAGTTGATTTTTCAGGTTTTCCGCCACAAACGCCAGTTCGCTGTCCGGTTCGGTCAGGGTATGTTCAAAAATATATTCGGGTATTTCAACGCCGGCAAAGGCTTGTTTAAGCCGTTCAACCAACTCCCCGGCGTCACTTTCCCTTGACGCCCGCTGAATGAGGCAAATTTTCAGAAAAAGCTGTTCCCGAAAGTTAACCGGAATAACGGCGCGCAGCAATTCGCCGTTACAAAAGCTGGTATAGACAGTTTTGCCGCTTGCCAGTTTGCTCTCCAGGCGGCTGTCTTTGAACTGGGGATGAAACAATACATCCAGAAATTCCAGGTTATGGTCGAATTCATCATTAATAAAATTGCGGTTCGAGGCGGTAAGCTGAATATTGCTTTCATCGAACAAAGCCAGGCCAATATTATATTTTAAAGCGCAGGCATTCTGAATTTCTTCCAGAATCGCCGGTTCAATCAGATCCTGCAGCTTTTTAGTAATATCGATCAAATTTTTTCCTGTAAAATCTGTACATATATAAAACTCCATACCGGTTGTTGCAAAATTTATACCGGTAAAGCGTCTGTTTGCCGGTGATGAACAGGCGTACAGCTATTGAAAAACAAAGGGTTATGGCCACTTTTACAGTCAAGTTAAACAAGGTATGTGACGGGTAATTACATAAAGGTACTTTTTAACCACAATTTGGTAGTTTGTTCATAGCGGCGGGGATGTAGTAAAATTTCTTAAAAACTGTTGTTCCGTTCCAGGTTATTGCTTATATTAAAAAACCCGGCGTGACAGCGCCGGGTTTTGGTTTTACTCAGGCCGGGCAAAGAGCTTTTACATCAGCTATTTGTCCGGTTTTTTATTGGGGATAAAACAGAAATACACATAACTTACCTCATTAAGATCATCTTGTTGGTGAGAACCTGGCCCCGGTACTCGATGCGATAGAAATACATGCCGCTGGCGACGCGTTGGCCGAATTTATCCTGACTGTTCCAGGCGATGGTGTGCGAGCCAGAGCCTTGCAGCGCATCGACCAGGGTAACCACCTCGCGGCCCGTTACATCATAGACTTTTAAGGTAACATGATCCGCCGCCGGCAGGTCGAACTGGATGTTGGTAACCGGGTTGAACGGATTGGGATGGTTGCGAATCGCAAATTTTACTTCCGGTTCGTCGGCAGACGGCTTGTTTTCACCTTCGTACACTTTACCGAGTTTGCCCAAACGCACCCCGGCGGAAAACGCCATGGCCGAATTGGGATCGGTATCGATCACCTGTTTGTAGATCGCTTCCGCTTTGGCGGCGTCTTTTAAATACTTGTGATAAATAACGCCTTTGCGGTACAGGTAATACAAAGCATTTTCAGGATCGGTTTGCGCCTTCATCACCTCGTCGGTCAGGGTCAGCGCAGTTTGATACTCGCCTTTGCCCAGGTAATAAGGAATGAACTGGCTTTTGATGGCAGATTGCAGGGATTTGTATTTTGCATCCTTGCCGAGAGCGACGAGGTATGCGGCAAAAGTATCTCTTTGTTTTAAAGCGCGATAGCAGAAATCGATTAATTTTATTGCATGTTTTGCTTCTTCGCTATCAGGATATTTCCCTACAAATTGCTTCATGCCGTCAATCACTTGGTTGTATTTTGGCGCATATTTGCTAATGTCGTAGCGGATGCTATCTTTACGAGCCTGGCGTCTATCAACTTTGAGGGCGCGATACAGGTCTCGTAGTTCAGCGAATTCCAATCCCTCGGGTGAATCATCAATACCTTCCCATGATTGAGAATATTCAGGAAGTATTTCATCCGGGTTCGACTTGCCTAAATCGCAAACCTCACAAGGATAATGCAGTGTAATATTTGAACCGGATAATGGCGGTGGACAGGAAGACATGGAACCCATTTGCCAAATATCAATGTACAGACTGGAAGTATTAAATATATCATAAGTATTGCTACAGAAATCTGTGTAATAAATATCAACATTGTTACCAATAGCACAATGGAGACCTCTGTTTTTGCTCATTATGGTATTGTACCAAATATCAAGGTCCGTATCGCCGGTAATAATTCCATAATTTGTACTATATAGGAAATCCGTGTATTCTGTTTCTACATTATAGGTTTGATATGTATCAAGAAAGCCATTATTAGTAAATTCGGAATCACCAATATAAACAGTTGCAGTGTTTTCTATTTCGACAATATCTTTTGCTATGACATTGGATAAAGTAATATCAGAACAATCATCAATAACAATATCATTATTGACTTTTACTTTGTCAAGCTCACCAAATTCAATATCGGCAAAAATAAAGGTACCGTTTATTATAGTCTGAGTTTTTGATTTGCCTTCAAAATAACGATGATCTTTCATAACAACATTTTCTGTAAAAGTCCCAGCACCTAGTACTATGTTTTCATCAGTTTCAGATGAATCCATTGCAGCCTCGATAATTGGGTACAGGCCTTTAATGTCATCAGTATAATGATCTTCACGCATTATTTTTTTAGGCAAAATTGTAGCTCCGGATTCCACAATAATTTCACCGGATTCTGTTTCAATACAAAAATTATTCAAATTAAGAGTTGTACCGGATTGTACTACAAGGGCGATATTATCCGGGATCACTAAATTACTGGCAAGTGTTTGTGAACCTGAATGTAAAATAATATTTTGTCCTGTTGCTGCGGCATCTAGAGCGGTTTGTATAGTTGAATAGATTTCCGGTACATATAAATTATGTAAAGCCTTGTTTACATTAATCCGGCCATAGCCATAATAATTATCAAACCCGGAAGCACCCAAATCGTCAACTGATAATTGAATAGTCTGTCTAATTTGCTCCGGCGAAAGATCTAAATTCGTTGATTGAATTAATGCAGCAAGCCCGGAAACAAAAGGAGCCGCCATTGATGTTCCAGACATATAACCGTAATTTTGGGTTACCCCTTCACTCTGTAAAGCAAAATAATAATTCGGTGTTGTAGAAAAAATATCATCTACCCCAAATGGAAGGCCAGTTCCGCCAGGTGCTGCCACACATATTTCTACCCCTCTGTTTGTATAAGAGGCATAAGTATCATTATAATTGGTAGCGGATACAGCCATAACGTTATTATATGATGGCGAATATTTTGCCGGATAAATTACTGAAGCAGCTTCATTCCCGGCAGCAGCTACTATTAAGCAATTCCTATTAAGGGCATAAACAATTGCATCTGTATAATAAGTTGATGAAACAGTACCCCCACCACTATAATTAATTATTTTTGCACCTTCGTCAACGGCATCAATAACTCCATAATAAAAAGCTGCAAGAGTACCTATTCCATCATCGCCAAAAGCTTGAACAATATATAATTGCGTACCCCAACTTGTACCGGCTACACCGGCTGAGTTATTTGTTTCTGCGCCAATTATGCCTGCAACATGAGTTCCATGTCCGCATAAATCACGTGGTTCATTATCATAATATACATAATCATAACCAAGTTCTATGCGATTGTCATTTAAATCCGGATGCGATAAAACGCCATTTTGCATTGGAATACCGGAATCCAACACACCAACCATAACAGCCGGAGATCCTGTTTCAATATTCCACCCTGAAGGCGAACTGATTTTTGTATGCCCCCATTGATTTCCAAAATATGAGTCATTGGGTGTTGTAGAAATATGTGTTATGATATTTGGCTCAATATTTTTTAACATTTCGTTTTTTTTCAAGTTTTCTATTGCAGTTTGAGAAGTTTTCTCTTGAGGAATTGATATTAACATTACCCCTAATTTATCCGGTCCATGAATTATTTTAAATTTCTGTGTTGATAAATAATTGTTAACCTCATCAATTTTTTTCTGGTCTGTTAAGGTAACCAACACCTCATTTTTTGCCACCTCAATCTCTTTACCTTGCCACTCCATTTTAGTTTTTTCAAAACTAAAAGCTAGTTGTAAATTCAAGGCAAACATAAAAATTAACAAATACAATGCTTTTCTCATGTTATTTCCTTTCTTTTTGTTATAACTTTTATATGAATTATTAATGCATGTGTTGTTAGTACCTCCTTTCTTTTAGTATAATTTTATTACATAAACCCCTTTGCAAGCCAGGTACAGGTAACGATAATCAGGAGAAAAAGTAAAATGACTTTTATAAAAGCTTGTTATTACATTTTCTATACCGAATTTTTCCCATCTTTCAAGGTTGTTGTTATACTTGTATATCTCACCGTTATTACTATAGGTAGTAATAACATACAAATCTCCGGTGCGGTAATTTTTTTCAATTTGGATGGATTTATACCAATTCGGTAAGCCATTGTTAAATTGTTTCCAGGTATTACCACCATTTGTTGATTTCATAACCCCATACTCTATTTTTATATCTTTAATTTCAATTTCTTCACTTGCGGCATACATTATATTTGTATTATTATTATCAATCATTAAATCCATCGTTGCAGTGGCTGTCCCGTGTAATCCAGTTAGTACCCAACTTTTACCTGAATTTTCACTTTTCCAGACATTGCCATCCATATCTGTGCTAAAATACAGTACATTTGTTTTTTTCGGGTTGATAGCTATATCGGTAATGCTGTTATTTGTAATATTTTGGGTTATACATTCCCAGCTTTTTCCTATATTATTACTTTTATATAATTCCCCACCCATAAAACCACTGGTTCCTACATATACTTCATTTGGATCTAATGGATTAAAAGCCATGCAGCATGTAAATGTCTCCCAATTGGTAACAATTGAGCCGGTAATATCCTGCCAGCTTTTACCAATGTTATCGCTTTGCAAGAGGCGTTCACCGCCAACGGCATAAACTATATCCGGGTTAAAGGGATTAAAGATAAAATTTCTATACCCCTTGGTCTCACCAACAGCCAGGGTATCCCAGGTAGCGCCATAATCTTCACTACGGTATAGTCGAGCCGGTTTTTGAGAGCTATAATTAAAATAGCTGCCGGCTAGTATTATATTATGTTTTTGCGGGTGAACGCCAACAGATACGATATCATCATTTTCAAGCCCGGTTAAAATCCATTCACCCACCGGCCAGTCCGGTTCGGGCGGTAACTTTATGGGGTCGGTTATACCCAGGTCTCGGTGACAATTTAACATTAAAAGAAGAATAACTGTTATCAGGGAAAATAGACTATATGTTTTGGTTTTCCAGGTAGGAATTTGTTTAATAACCATTGCAGCTCCTATATTATTTTTAAAAATTAATATCTAAAAGACAATTATATATGTAATCACAATTTAAAGTTCATTCCGCCCCGGGCCCCAAAATCAGTCCGTGTCGGAGCAATATAATATAAGCTCGTAAAATAATATATTATATACAATCGCCCGTCACATATAACCCATATTCCCAACGCTTTTAACTAAACCCTGGCAATTTTAGCGTGGGAGTATGTATGCTGAAAATAGTGTATTCTTTTTTAAAAGTCAAGATAAATTTTATTTTTTCGTGTTTTTTTTTTTTTTTTGTTTTTAATTTGCCGTAAACAAA